>JADMIO010983868.1_pt1 | contig 36143 bp, 31 predicted proteins | sample 8958161 | NCBI WGS metagenome assembly JADMIO01 (sample SAMN16585339, study PRJNA669376) | soil metagenome | isolation source: Crop rotation soil | place: USA: Cullars Rotation, Alabama | collected 2011
ACGAAAGGCCCAGTCTTTCGACTGAGCCTTTCGTTTTATTTGACCATGTTGGTATGATTTAAATTAATACGACTCACTATAGGGTCAGTGCGGCCGCGACTTCAAGTCACGTGAATTCCAAGCTTCGGATCCCACTGTGCTGGAAAGCCTGCTACTACATCACCGTCACCAGCCACCCCGCGATTTCGGTGCCTGCGGGGTTTACGGACGATGAGCCGGCGCTGCCGGTCGGGCTGCAGGTCGTCGGCCGGTACCGCGACGATTTCGGCGTGCTGCAGCTCGCGCACGCATTTGAAGAGCAGACCCGGGTCGCGCTGCGGCGCCCGGCGGTCGCCCTCTAGGCTTTGGGCTAGGCGAACTCGCTCGCGACTACGGCACCCAGCAAGGCGCGCAATTCGGCCGAGCGCTTCGGCCCGAACGTTTGCTCGAAACCGGCCTGCGCGGCCTGCCAGTGCTTCAGGCCCGCGCGCTGCTTCTCTGCGCCGGCCGGCGTCAGCGACACTTCCTTGCTGCGCAGGTCTTCCTGGCCCTGGCCGATCGCGATCAGCCCGTCGCGCTCCAGCGGCAGGAGGTTGCGGCCGAGCGTGGTCCGGTCCATGCCCATGGCCGCGGCGAGCGCGTTGATCTTGAGCGGCCCCATGCGCTTCAGCTTCGTCAGCACCGAGAACTGCGACGAGCGCAGCCCTACCGATGCCATGTGCTGGTCGTAGTGCCGCGTGACGTGGCGCGCCGCGCTGCGCAGCGCGGCGCAATTGCATTCGAGCGGCTTGGAGGAGTCCGTGGCCATGGGGGTCCCGAAGGAGGATTTGACGATTAAGAGTATATGCGCCTATTATACGTGCATATACACCTAATGCAAGGCCCGCCATGTCTCCCGCCCCGCCCGCCCAATCCGCCCGCCCTGCCCTCGATCCCCGCACGCGGCTGCTCCTCGAGGGCCCGATCGCCCCGACGCTGCTCCGGATGGCGGCGCCGAACGTCCTCATGATGTTCGTGCAGGCCTCGGTCGGGCTGGTCGAAACCTACTTCGTCGGCAAGCTCGGCACCGACGCGCTGGCCGGCATGTCGCTCGTGTTCCCGCTCTTCATGCTGATGACCATGATGTCCGCCGGCGCGATGGGCGGCGGCATCGCCTCCTCGATCGCCCGCGCCCTCGGCGGCGGCAGGCGCGCGGATGCGAACGCGCTCGTGCTGCATGCTTCCGCCATCGCGCTCGGCTTCGGGCTCGTGTTCACGGCGGTCCTGGTCGGCTTCGGGCGCCCGATCTACGGCGCCATGGGCGGAGCCGGCGCTTCGCTCGACGCGGCGATCACCTATTCGAACTGGGTCTTCGCCGGCGCGGTGCTCGTCTGGCTGTTCAACTCCCTGGCCGCAGTCATCCGCGGCACCGGCAACATGGCGTTTCCCGCGATCGTCAGCACCGCGGGCGCGTTCGTATTGATCCCGCTCTCGCCCGTCCTGATCTTCGGCTGGGGGCCGGTGCCGGCCCTGGGCATCGTCGGCGGCGCCGTGGCAGCGCTCGCGTATTACCTCCTCGGCACGCTCGTCCTCGCCGGCTACCTGCTGTCCGGGCGCAGCGTCGTCCGGCCGGGCCTGAAGGATTTCGCATTCCGCCGGCCGCTCTTCTGGGACATTCTGCGCGTGGGCCTGGTGGCCGCACTCACGGCGGCGACGACCAATCTCACGATCGCGGTCTGCACCGGCCTCGTCGGGACACTCGGCGCGGCCGCCATCGCCGGCTACGGCACCGGCGCCCGCCTCGAATACCTACTGGTGCCGATCGTCTTCGGCCTCGGCGCGCCGCTGGTCACCATGGTCGGCACCAACATCGGGGCCGGGCAGCGCGAACGCGCGCTGCGCGCAGCATGGATCGGTGGAGGGATCGCTTTCGGCCTCACCGAATTCGTCGGCCTGGCGGCGGCTGTGTTTCCGCACGCATGGCTCTCCCTCTTCGACAGCGACCCGGCGATGCTCGACGCGGGGGCCAGCTACCTGCGCGCGGTCGGGCCGGTCTATGGGTTCTTCGGGCTGGGACTATCGCTCTACTTCGCCTCCCAAGGCGCCGGCCGCCTGTTGTGGCCTCTGGCCGCCAACGTGTTGCGGTTCGCAGTCGCCGCGCTCGGCGGATGGCTGATCCTGCGCGCGACCGGCAATCTCGCGTACGTTTTCCTCGCGCAGGCCGCGGCGCTGTTGGTTTACGGATTGGGCAACGCGGCGGTGGTCGCCGGCGGCGCCTGGTTCGGACCGATCCATTGGCCGCGAGCCCCACGCGTCGCACTCAACAAAGGACAAGCCTCATGAAGAAACCCACTGCAGTGGTCGTCGGCGTCGGCGCGGAGCAAGGCCTTGGCGCCGCGCTGAGCCGGCGATTCGCCGCCGGCGGCTATCACGTGCTGGTCGCAGGACGCACCGCGGCAAAGGTCGAGCAGATCGCGAGTGCCATTCGGGCGGCAGGCGGCAGTGCGGAGGCGATCGCGATGGACGCCACCGTGGAGGCGGACGTGATCCGCCTCTTCGACCGCGCAATGAATCCCGGCGAGGGCCGCGAGCCGGTCGAGCTTGTGGCCTTCAACGCCGGCGTGAACCAGAAGATCGACTGGCGCGAGCTCAGCGCCGAAACCTTCGAGGAATTCTGGCGCATCGGCTGCTATGGCGGATTCCTCGTCGGGCGCGAGGCCGCGCGCCGGCTCGTGCCGCTCGGCCGCGGCACGGTGCTCTTCACTGGCGCCTCGGCGAGCCTGCGCGGCAAGCCGGGCTTTGCGCACTTCTCGGCGGCCAAGGCCGGGTTGCGCATGATTGCGCAGAGCATGGCGCGCGAGTACGGGCCGCTGGGGATCCATGTCGCGCACGTCGTCATCGACGGCGGCATCAACGGGTACCGCCTGGTCTCGCGCCGGCCGGAGTCGGTCAAGGAGCGCGGCGAAGACGGGCTGCTGGCGATCGACGCGATCGCGGAGACCTACTGGCACATCCACAAGCAGCCGAAAACCACCTGGGCGCAGGAGGTCGACCTGCGTCCCTACAAGGAGACGTTCTAGGCCGAATTCAGGACTTTCATTTCCGGAGATCGGCCACCAGAGCCATTCTCCGGGATGTCAATGTACCGGTTCCAGTACATTCGAGGCGAGGACGGCAGCATTCTCCACCGGCTGCATCGGCGCCCAGTTGGTCGAGCGCACGTAGTCGGGCCGGGGCTTTTCCACGTCCACCGGCCGGTTCGCGCAGGTGTTGAAGCAGAAGTAAGCCTGCCAGCGGTCGTGGCTCGAGAGGTTGTGCCCGCTTGCGTGCATGAGGTTGCAGTGGAAGATCGCGCAGGTGCCGGCCTTGCCCGCGATCGCCACCGGCGGCGGCGACTCATCCATGCGGCGCTTCATGTCTTCGGGCGTCACCGACCACAGGCGGTAGGCCGTGCTGGTGTCGAGGTACGCCTCGGTGCGGCCCCACTTGTGGCTGCCCGGCAGCAGGTAGAGGCAGCCTGATAGCTCGGTCGCGTCGTCCAGCAGGACCGCGAAAGTCGCCAGGTCCGGGCGCTGGATGCCGTCGAGCTTCCATGACCCGTAGTCCTGGTGCCAAGGCCAGACCGAACCCTCGATCGCGGCCTTTACGTTGACCTTGGAGTGGTGCAGGTAGAGATCCGGATCGTTGAGCACTTGCTGCGCCACTCCCAGCACGCGCGGCGTGCGCGAAAGCGCGCGGAACACGGGGGAGGCGCCGGGACCGTTGTCCTCGTGCAGGCGGAACATCGACTTGGGCGCGCCGCTCGAGCCTTCGCGCACCACGCCGGGCGCGTCGACGTCACGCAGGCGGACGACTTCGCTGCGCAGCAGCGCGACTTCTCCGGGCGTGACCAGGTCCGGGAAGACGAGGAATCCGTCGCGCTCGTAGGCGGCCTTCTGCTCCGCGCTCAGTTTCATGACCCTTCCTCCTTCAAACCACAGTGGGGAAAGTCTAGCACCGCAGCCAAGGCAGGTTTATCGTGCGTGCTCCGCTGTTTCGAGGACGAATGCCCATGAAAGCCGTTGGATTCACGAAAAGCCTGCCCATCTCCGAGCGTGACGCGCTCGTCGATTTCGAAGCAGCGCCTCCCGAGCCGCGCCCGCGCGACCTCGTCGTTGAAGTGCGGGCGATCTCGGTCAACCCGGTCGACACGAAGATGCGCATGCGCGGTGTGGCAGCCGGCGAGACGAAGATCCTCGGGTTCGACGCCGCGGGCGTGGTGAAGTCGGTGGGCAAGGAGGCGAGCCTGTTCCGGCCCGGGGACGAAGTGTTCTATGCCGGCTCGAACATCCGGCCGGGCACGAACGCCCAGCTGCATGCGGTGGACGAACGGATCGTCGGCAGGAAGCCGAAGAAGCTCTCGTTCGCCGAGGCCGCCGCGCTGCCGCTGACTTCGATTACCGCGTGGGAACTGATGTTCGACCGGATGCACATCCCGAAGCGAGCCGATGCCAAAGGCAGCCTGCTCGTGATCGGCGGCGCGGGCGGCGTCGGCTCGATCATGATCCAGCTCGCCCGCAAGCTCACCGGCCTCACGGTGATCGCCACCGCTTCCCGGCCGGAAACGATCAAGTGGTGCCTCGAGCTCGGCGCGCACCACACCATCGATCACTCGAAATCGCTGCCCGAAGAGCTCAAGCGCATCGGCATTCCGGAAGTGAACTACGTCGCGAGCCTGACGCAGACCGCGAAACACTACCCTTCGATCCCGGCCCTGATGGCGCCACAGGGCGCGTTCGGCCTGATCGACGATCCCGGCGCGCTGGACATCATGGCGCTGCGGGCGAAGTGCATCTCGGCGCACTGGGAGGGCATGTTCACGCGGTCCACGTTCACCACGCCGGACATCCAGGCCCAACACGATCTGCTGAACGAAGTCGCCGACTTGGTGGACGCAGGAAAGGTGCGGACCACGATGACGCAGAACTACGGCGCGATTAACGCGGCCAACCTGAGAAAGGCGCACGCCCAGATCGAAGGCGGCACCACGATCGGCAAGGTCGTGCTCGAAGGGTTCTAGCGAGGTGGCCGGGCGCGGCTGGCGTCGGCTTGGCGAGGACTTCGAGGCGCCCGGGCGCTACCGCGTTACGCTTACCGGGCTGATCTGCGCGATGTTTGCCGTCATGCTGTTCTATGTCGGCGCCTCGCAGATCCTGCACCGGCCCTCGACACAGCAGGCGATGGTTGCAGCCGAAGCGACCGTGGTGAAGTCGGGGCAGCGCCGGTTCAGCCCGCGCACCGAAGGGCCCTACGTCGAGATCCGATATGACCTGCCGGACGGGAGCCGCGTGATGACCGACCTCAACCGGGTCGAGCTCGCCGAGGGCGCGAAGCTCAGGATCCGTTACGACCCGAAGCAGCCCCGGCAGGTGGTCATCGATGACGACGATCGCGCCTACCTGGCCGCGGCAGGGGCTTTCGCATTCGGTATTCTGTTCGTTGCGGGTGCCTGTTTTGCCTCCAGGCCGCGGCGCGGCCCGGTTCGGTAGGAGCAGGCACGGAGTAAGAATGTTCGACATTGAAATTTGCAAATTCAGTATCTACAAGGTTTACACGCTAGTTCATATGCCAAATCAGGAAATATTCCAATGAACGTCAAGTCGATCGAGATCCTCGCCTGCGACGCCGGCTGGCGCAACTACTACTTCGTCAAGGTCGTCACCGCCAAGGGCATCGTCGGCTGGAGCGAGTTCGACGAGGGCTTCGGCGCGCCGGGCGTGGGGGCGGTGATCGAGCGCCTGGCCCCGCGCGTCATCGGCAAGTCCGTCGACCAGCACGAGCAGATCTTCGAGGACCTGCGCAGCGCGACCCGCCCGGCCTCGGGCGGCATCGTCGCCCTGGCGATCGGCGCGATCGAGAACGCGCTGCTCGACGCCAAGGCCAAACACCTCGGCGTGCCGGCCTACAGCCTGCTGGGCGGCAAGGTGCGCGACCGCATCCGCGTCTATTGGTCGCACTGCGCGACCTGGCGAATCAACCACCCGGCTCACTACAAGCCGGCGATCACCGACCTCGAGGGCGTAAGGTCGCTCGGCCGCGAGGTGCGCGAGAAAGGCTTCACCGCCTGCAAGACGAACATCTTCGTCTACGACAAGGACGGGAAGAACCCGCGCGGGCATCGCCCGGGATTCGGCTCACCCTTCGCGCCGGAACTCAACGTCGATCGCGAAGTGATCCGCAACCTCGTCATGCACCTAGAGGCGCTGCGCGAAGGCCTCGGCCCCGACGTGGACCTGCTGCTCGACCTCAATTTCAACGCCAAGACCGAGGGCTACCTCAAGATCCTGCGGGCGATCGCCCACCTGGACATGTTCTGGGTGGAGATCGACACCTTCAACCCGCAGGCGCTCGGCTACATCCGCCGGCAAAGCCCCCACCCGATCAGCTCGTGCGAAACGCTGCTCGGCCTGGGCGAGTTCCTGCCCTACTTCCGCGAGCAGGCGATGGACGTGGCGATCGTCGACACGCCGTGGAACGGGGTGTGGCAGTCGATGAAGATTGCGGCGGCGGCGGCCGCGCACGAAGTCAACGTCGCCCCGCACAACTTCTACGGGCACCTGTGCACGATGATGAACGCGCACTTCTCGGCCGCGGTGCCGAACCTGCGCATCATGGAAACCGACATCGACCGCATCGCCTGGGACCACGAGCTCTTTACCCACGTGCCGGAATTCGTCGACGGGCATCTGGTCATGCCGGATCGCCCCGGCTGGGGCACCGAGCCGCGCGAGGAAGGACTGCGGGCGCACCCGCCAAAGGGGCCGACCGGCCAGCTACTGAGCTACGGCAGCCGCAAAGTGTGAGACGCCACCGCTGGTGGAGAGCGCGTGCGCGCAGGCCAGCGGCATTGCCAGCCCTTTCTCGTCGTCTTCGACGGCCTGGATCGTGATCAGCGGGGCATAGGTGCTGACGGTGCCGAAGATCGTTGCAAACGACACGTCCGCGGCATCGCGCCCGGTGCCCAGCCGGATCAGCCCCATCGGGATCGCCATTCCGGTCGGGTCGAACAGGTACCAGCGCCCCCCGAGGAAGGCTTCCACGTAGGCATGGAAATCCGGCGGGCCGTAGATCGGGTCGGCTCCGTAATCGATCCCGGTCACGAAACGGGCGGGGATGTTGAGCGCGCGGCACATGGCGATCATCAGGTGCGCGAAGTCGCGGCATACCCCGACCTTCTCGGCAAGCGTGTCCATCGCCGAGGTTGTGGGGTCGGAGCTGCCCGACTTGAACTGGGTGCGCTGCTGCACCCAGTCGCGAATGGCGCGCACGCGGCCGTACCCGGGCATCATGGTGCCGAACTCTTCGCGCGCGATCTGCTGCAGCCGGTCGGACTGGCAATACCGGCTGGGGTAGATATAGGGCAGGGTGTCGGGGGGCAGGTCCGCGATCTGCACTTCGGCGATGTCGTCCGGTGAACCGACGTAGTGCGTGATGTCCACGGTCGCCTCGTAGCGCACCACCAGGTCGCCCGGCCCGGCGCGCAGCCGCGCGTACCGGTTGCCGTGCGCGGGATCGACGAACAGCCAGACCGGAACGTCCTGGCTCACTTCGAGGTTCTCGCTCACCACCGCCTGGTGGTCCGTGCGGGTGGCGTGGATGTTGAAGATGAAGTCCGCCGGCGCCTCGAGGACCTCGTATTTCAACTGGACGACAAAACTCAACCGCACCATGGCGTGCCCCTGCTGCTGTTTTTGGCGCCGACTGGCGCGGCTTGCGTATCCGGCGGCTACTTCATGCCTTCCATGAGGGAGGACAGGTCCTCGGCGTGCTCTTCCTCGCTCGCGAGGATCTCCTTGAGCAGGCGCTGCGTGGTCGGGTCCGAGTCGCCCAGGTAGCTGATCATTTCGCGGTAGCTCTCGATCGCGATGCGCTCGGCCACCAGGTCTTCCTTGATCATTTCCTTGAGCGTCGCGCCCTCGACGTATTCGGCGTGGCTGCGGTCGGTGATCCCCACCGGCGAGAAGTTCGGCTCGCCGCGCAGCTCGACGATGCGCTTGGCGAGGCTGTCGGCGTGCGCCATCTCCTCGTTGGCATGCTCGAGGAACTCGGCCGCGACCGAGGCGGCGTGGATGCCCGAGGCCATGAAATAGTGGCGCTTGTAGCGCAGTACGCAGACGATCTCGGTCGCCAGCGCCTCGTTGAGCATCCTGACCACCGCGTCGCGCTCCGCCGCGTACCCTTCCGTGACCGCGCCTTCCTCGATGTGCTCGCGCGCGCGCTTGCGCAGGGTCTGGATGTCGGTGAGGGCAGGCCGCCCCTTGGAGCCGGCCTTCTGGGTATCTGGGGTCATTGGAGTTCCTTCGCTGGCACTTTGGGAAACCGAAAACAACTGGGCGGGCCGATCGGCGGGAAGGTTGCCCGCCCCGCCGCTACGTCGTCACTGCGCCCGGTCTAAAGGGGCGTGCGCCCGTTGATCACGCGCAACAGGATCGCGATGATGGCCACCACCAGCAGGACATGGATGAATCCGCCCAGCGTGTAGGACGTGACCAGGCCCAGCAGCCACAGGATGACGAGGATTACGGCGATCGTATAAAGCATGATGGGTTCCCTTTTTGGATGTCGTGGCCGTGACTGCGGCCGTATGCACCCATGGTCGCGCGCGGCCCGGAAAATCTCTGTGCGTTCGCGTACATACTCCCCTGCGGGTATCCCGTAGCTTGAGGTTGCACCGATTTATTTTCCTGCCCGAGACAACGGATACTGACTCTTGGCTTCCTCGATTTCCGTTACCAGGGATCAACTCAGGGACCAGCCCCGGACTCGCCCGAACCGCGAAAGCCCGATGCCGATGGCCACACCCGAGCGTCCTTCGATCGTCAACCGGATCCTGTCCGTGCTGCCGCGCGCCGACTACCAGCGCCTCGCCCCGAAGCTCGAGCCCGTCACGCTTGGCTTTGGCGACGTGCTCTACGAGCCGGGCGACCCGGTAAGGCACGTCTACTTTCCCGGCGATTCACTGGTCTCGCTGCTTACCGTGATCGACGGGCGCCTGGCCCTCGAGGTGGGTCTCATCGGCCGCGAAGGCATGCTCGGCATGGCGTTCGCGATGGGGACCGGGACCAGCCCGGTGCGCGCAGTCGTACAGGGCGCGGGCAGCGCAATGCGCATCGAAGCGGCGGCGTTCCGGAAAGCGTTGCGCCAGAGCGCGTCGCTGCAGCGCGAGATGCACCTCTATAACCATGCCCTCATGATCCAGTTCGCGCAGACCGCGGCATGCAATCGCTTCCACGTCGTCGCGGCGCGGCTCGCGCGGCGCCTGCTGATGACCCGGGACCGGCTCGACTCGGACGAATTCCGGCTGACCCACGAGTTGCTGGGACACGTGCTGGGCGTGCGACGCGTCGGGGTGACCAAGGCTGCGCATGCGCTGAAGAAAAGGAAACTGATCGACTACAGCCGCGGCAACATCGCAATCCTGAACGGGCGCGGGCTCGAGGCGGCCGCCTGCTCGTGCTACGAGATCTTCAAGGAACGCCTGGCAAGGGCCTGAAATAAAAAAGGCCCGATAGCGGGGTTGCCGCCACCGGGCCCGGTCCTGCAGGCGCCAGTCAGGGAGGTAACCGGCACCAATCCTTATCGTGCGCCTTTCGCCGGGCGCGTTCCGTACGTTACCGCACTTAACGTACAAGCTTCAGCTTACTTCTTGATTGTCATCTTGTTTTCGACTCCCTGCACGCCTTCCACACCGCGCGCGAGCAGGATCGCCTGGTCGATCTGGGACTGGTTGTCCACGAACCCGCTGAGTTGGACTTCGCCCTTGTTGGTGGCCACCGCAATGTCGAAGCTCTTCACGCTGGGGTCGGCGAGCAGCGCCGATTTCACTTTCGTGGTGACGATGCCGTCGTCCACCTTGTTGCCCACGGTCGTCTTGCCGTCCTTGAGGGTCATTCCGTTCTCGACGCTCGTCACGCCCTCGATTCCTTTCGCGACCGCGACAGCGCGATCGAGCTGGGCCTGGCTGTCGGCAAAGCCGCTCAGCTGGACGACGCCCTTGCGGGTTTCCACCTTGAGCTGGAGTCCGCGGATTTCCTGGTCGGCAACCAGGGCCGATTTCACCTTGGTCGTGACCACGGTATCGTCAATTTCGGTTCCCACCGTGGTCTTCGGCGGGGCAGTGGCGGCGCTTGCGGGCGTCGCGGGCTGCTCGCGATAGCAGCCGGTCGCGAGCATGGCGGATGCAGCCGCGAGCGCTACTGCAGCGGCCAGCGGATGGATGCTGAGGTTCATGGTGCTCTCCTAGAGGTTCGGGGCGCAGGTATTGCAGGCCGCGATGGGCCGAACTATCCGCGTTGGGCCGGGTCACGGTCTGTGCGCTCTCGCACATACCGTACGGGGGGTTGCGACTAACCTCCAACCGCGTTGCATCCGACGCATCCCGAGCCCGGACCCGGTCACGGATCGCCGCGAGTCCGCAGCAACGAAGGAGATCCGAAAATCTTGAAGGCAAGCATCGAGGCCCTTCGCGCACTGCTGCGCCGCATGGACGCGCGCTTCCAGGGCGAGGGGCTCGCGCAGAAATACGCCACGGCAGAGCCGCCGCTGCGCTCGGAGCTGTTCAGCGCGGACCAGATGGACCGGCACGGCCGCACGCTCGCGGAGTCGCACCGGCTGGCCCGCGCCAATGGCCGCGACCGCCTGCTCGAGCGCCTGGTCGAGAACGAGGGCGTCCTCATCAGCGCGTGCACGCTCCTCATGGCCGCGGTGCGCGAGAACCGCCGCATCACTCCTGCGGGCGAATGGCTGCTCGACAATTTCTACCTCATCGAGGAGCAGATCCGCACGGCGCGGCGGCATTTCCCCAAGCGCTACAGCCGCGAGTTGCCGCTGCTTGCAAGCGGCCCTTCGGCGGGACTCCCGCGCGTCTACGACATTGCGCTCGAAGCGATCGCCCACGGCGACGGCCGCGTCGACCCTGAAAGCCTCAACCGGTTCGTCGCGGCCTACCAGAAGGTCGTCGACCTCAGGCTGGGCGAGCTCTGGGCGATCCCGATCATGCTGCGGCTGGCGCTGATCGAGAACCTTCGGCGGGTCGCAGCGCGGGTCGCCGCCGCAATGGTCGATCGCAACCAGGCCGAGTCCTGGGCCGACCAGATGATCATGGTGGCCGAAAAGGATCCCAAGAGCCTGATCCTCGTGATCGCCGACATGGCGCGCTCGAACCCACCCCTGGGGAGCTCGTTTGTGGCCGAGCTTGCCCGCCGCCTGCAGGGGCAGAGCTCGGCGCTTGCGCTGCCCCTCACGTGGATCGAGCAGCGCCTGTCGGAATCCGGAACCGCGATCGAGCAGCTGGTCCATTCCGAGACCCAGAGCCAGGCGGCCAACCAGGTCTCGATCAGCAACAGCATCGGCAGCCTGCGCTTCCTCGGCGCGATGGACTGGCGCGATTTCGTCGAGGCGATGAGCTCGGTCGACCACAAGCTGCGCGAAGACCCGGACATGATCTACCCGGCGATGGATTTCGCCACCCGCGACCGCTATCGCCACGTGGTGGAGAAATACGCGCGCTATAGCGGGCTCTCCGAGGTCGAGGTAGCGCGCAAGGCCATCCAGCTCGCGCACCAGGGGCAGGCGGCTTCGAGCTCCGGGGCGCGCAACGCGCACGTGGGCTACTACCTCATCGACAAGGGGACGCCGCAACTGGCGCGTGCCACGCAGGCGCGACTCCCGGTGCTCGATGCCCTGGGCGACCTTTGCAGCCGCGCTCCCCTGCTGGCTTACCTGGGCGGGGTCGCCGCGCTCACTGCGGCCGTCGCCGGAGTGTTTGCCGCGTACGGCTACGCTGCAGGAATGCGCGGGTGGCTGCTCGCGCTGACCTGCGCGGCCGCGACCCTTGGCGCGAGCCACCTTGGCGTGGCCCTCGTGAACTGGATCGCTACGCTCCTGGCCACTCCCACCAGGCTGCCGCGCCTGGATTTCAGCAAAGGCATCCCGCCGGCCTGCCGCACGCTGGTCGTGGTGCCCACGATGCTGAGCTCGGTTGCGGCAGTCGAAGAACTGGCCGAGGCGCTCGAAGTTCGCTTCCTCGCCAACCGCGATCCGGAGCTGCTCTTCGGGCTGCTCACCGATTTCAAGGACGCCCGGGAGGAAACGCTTCCAGAAGACGCGGGGCTCCTTGCCCTGGCCCGAGAGCGGATCGAAGCCCTGAACCTGAAGTACGGGGGAGAAGGCATCCCTCCCTTCTTCCTCTTTCACCGGCCGCGGCGCTGGAACGCGCGGGACTTGCTCTGGATGGGATACGAAAGAAAGCGCGGCAAGCTGGGCGAGCTGAACGCCTTGTTGCGCGGCGGCGCGCGCGAGGCCTTCTCGATGGTGATCGGCGCCACCGAAGCCCTCCAGCAGGTCAGGTATGTGATTACGCTGGATACCGACACGCAGCTGCCGCGCGATGCGGCGCGCGAGTTCGTCGGCACCATGGCCCACCCGCTCAACCGCGCGCGCTACGACGAATCGAGAAAGCTCGTGGTCGACGGGTACGGCATCCTCCAGCCGCGCATGGCGGTCAACCTTCCGAGCACCAACCGCTCGCGCTACGCCCAGCTCTGCGCGAGCGACCCCGGACTGGATCCCTACACGCGCGCGGTGTCCGACGTGTACCAGGACCTGTTCCATGAAGGCTCGTTCATCGGCAAGGGGATCTACGACGTCGATGCCTTCGAGCGCGCCCTGGGCAACCGCTTTCCCGAAAACCGCATCCTGAGCCACGACCTGCTGGAAGGCTGCCACGCACGCGCGGGCCTGCTAAGCGATGCGCAGCTCTTCGAGGACTATCCGGCGCGCTACAGCGCCGACGTGAGCCGCCGCCACCGCTGGATCCGCGGCGACTGGCAGATCGCCGCCTGGCTGCTGCCCCGCGTGCCGGGCAAGGACCGCCGCGAAAAGAACCCGCTGTCGATGCTTTCGCAGTGGAAGATCCTCGACAACCTGAGGCGCAGCCTGGTGCCCGCGGCGCTGGTGTTCCTCGTCCTCGCGGGCTGGGCCGAAATTCCGTCCCTGCTGCAGTGGGCGCTGACGATAGCCGGCATCGTCTTCCTGCCGGTGATCGCGACCTCGATCCTCGATCTCGCGCGCAAGCCCAAGGACGTCCTCGCCGACCAGCATGTCGCAAAGGCGTCGCGCTCCGCGGCCCGCCACTTCGGGCAGGCCGCCCTCTACCTCGCTTTCCTGCCGCACGAAGCGTGGTACAGCCTGGATGCCATCGTGCGCACCCTGCTGCGCCTGCTCGTCACGCGACGCCACCTCCTCGAGTGGAATCCGTCGTCCGAGCTCGAGCGCCAGCACAGGAGCGAACCGGATCCCGGCGGGCTCGGCGACTTCGTGCGCACCTGGGGCGCGATGTGGTTTTCTCCCGCGCTTGCCGCCGGCAGCGCGGCCTGGCTCGGCTGGTACAGGCCCGAGGCGCTTGGCTTCGCCCTGCCGCTGCTCGGACTGTGGTTCTTCGCCCCGTTGATTGCGTGGTGGCTCAGCCGGCCGGTGCCGCGCGAAACCGCGCGCCTGCATGCCTCGCAAAAGGTGTTCCTCCACCGGCTTGCGCGCCGCACCTGGGGATTCTTCGAGACCTACGTCACTGCGGAAGACCACTGGCTGCCGCCGGACAACTTCCAGGAGCATCCAGTCGCGGTCGTCGCGCATCGCACTTCGCCGACCAACATGGGCCTGTCGCTGCTCGCCAACCTGGCGGCGCACGATTTCGGCTATCTCAACGGCGGCAAGCTCGTCGAGCGGACCGCGAACACGCTCGCCACGATGCAAGCCCTGGAGCGTTACCAGGGCCATTTCTTCAACTGGTACGACACCGTGACGCTCAAGCCGCTGCCGCCTCAGTACGTGTCCTCGGTGGACAGCGGCAACCTTGCCGGCCACCTGCTGGTCCTGCGGCCGGGGCTCCTCGCCCTGGGCGACCAGGCGATCCTGGGCGCGCGCACCTTCGAGGCGCTGGGCGAAACCGCTGGCATCCTGATGGAGGTCGCGGCCGACTCCGCGACGGCCGAGTTCAACCACAAGCTTGCCGAGTTGCGGCGCGAGATCGAATCGGCCGACGATTCGCAGCCGGTCACCGTGGAGGCCATCCGGCGATGGCTCGCGAAGATCGCGGGCGAGATCAGCGCCCTGGCCGAGCTGCACGGAGCAGGCGATCCCGCACAGCCTTCGACCCAGGACGAAACGCAACGCTGGACCAGCGCTCTGTACCGGCAGTGCCACGAAGCGCTCGAGGAACTCGATTTCCTGCTCCCGTGGGCGGACCAGCCCCTCCTTGGCGAGTCGCTCGTGGTCGGCACGCAGGAACTGGCCGGGTTCGAAACCCTGCCGACGTTGCGCGAGCTTTCCGCGCTCGAATCCACCCTTGCGCAGAAGCTCGGCGAAGCCGGGGCGCCCGGCACAGAAGGGGCCGGGCAGCGCAGGCAGCTGCGCGCCCTGGTCGCGCTCGCAAGCCGCCGCGCAAGCGAAAGGCTGGCGAGGATCGACGCGCTTGCGGCGCAGGCCGCCGAGTTCGCGGTGGTCGACTACGATTTCCTTTACGACGAATCGCGCCACCTGTTCGCGGTCGGCTACAACGTCGACCACCACCGCCGCGACACCGGCCACTACGACCTGCTCGCCTCGGAGGCGCGGCTCACGAGCTTCGTCGCCATCGCGCAGGGCGAGGTGCCGCAGGAGAACTGGTTCTCCCTCGGCCGGTCCCTCACCGCAGCCGGCGGCGACCCGATCCTGCTCTCGTGGAGCGGCTCGATGTTCGAGTACCTCATGCCGCAGCTGGTCATGCCGACTTATCCGAACACTTTGCTGGACCAGACCTCCATTGCGGCGGTCAAGCGCCAGGTCGCCTATGGCAACCACCGCGGCATTCCGTGGGGCCTGTCGGAGTCCGGCTACAACGCCGTCGATGCGGCGCTCAACTACCAGTACCGCGCGTTCGGCGTGCCGGGCCTGGGCCTCAAGCGCGGGCTGGGCGAGGACCTCGTGGTGGCGCCCTACGCGTCGGCGCTCGCACTGATGGTGGATCCCGAGGCGGCCTGCGAAAACCTTCAGCGCCTGGCCGCCGACGGCCTCCTTGGCCGGCATGGCATGTACGAAGCCGTGGACTACACGCCGGGCCGCCTGCCGCGCGGGCAATCGAGCGTGATCGTCCGGTCGTTCATGGCCCACCACCAGGGCATGAGCCTGTTGTCGCTCGCCTACCTGCTGCTCGACCAGCCGATGCAGAAGCGCTTCGGGACCGATCCGCAGTTCCAGGCCACCATGCTGCTCCTGCAGGAGCGCATCCCGGCGGCAACCGCTTTCCATTTCCAGACTGCAGAGCTCTCCGACATCCGCACCGCGTCGATCGGGCCTGAAATGCCGATGCGCGTGGTGCGCACTTCCGACACCCCGATCCCCGAAGTGCAGCTGCTCTCCAACGGTCACTACCACGTGATGGTGACCAACGCCGGCGGCGGCTACAGCCGCTGGAGGGACCTCGCGGTGACGCGCTGGCGCGAGGACACGACCTGCGACAACTGGGGTGCGTTCTGCTACATCCGCGACCTCGCGACGAACGCATTCTGGTCGGCTTCGCACCAGCCTACCCTCAAGCGTGCCGACACGTACGAGGCCATCTTCTCCGAGGCGCGCGCCGAGTTCCGCCGCCGCGACGGCGACTTCGAGACCCACACCGAAATCGTCGTCTCGCCCGAGGACGACATCGAGCTGCGGCGCGTGCGCATCACCAACCGCTCGCGCTCGCGCCGCTCGATCGACGTGACCAGCTATGCCGAGGTGGTGCTGGCCCCGCCGGCGGCCGATGCGCTCCACCCGGCTTTCAGCAACCTCTTCGTGCAGACCGAAATCGTCCCGGACCGGCAGGCGATCCTGTGTACGCGCCGCCCGCGCTCGGAGGGTGAGCAGCAGCCGTGGATGTTCCACGTGGTCGCGGTCCACGGCGCGGAGTCCCGGGAAGCGTCGTACGAGACCGACCGCCTGCGCTTCGTCGGCCGCACGCGCACCCCGCAGTCGCCGCAGGCCATGGTCGACGCCGGGCCCCTCTCGGGCAGCCAGGGATCGGTGCTCGACCCGATCGTCTCGATCCGCCATCGCATCCGCCTCAAGGCGGACCAGGCCGTGACTTTCGACATCGTGTCCGGCATCGCCGAGACGCGCGAGGCCGCCCTCGCGCTGGCCGGCAAGTACCGCGACCGCAACCTGGCCGACCGCGTCTTCGATCTCGCGTGGACCCACAGCTGGGTGATCCTGCGCCAGATCAACGCCAACGAGTCGGACGCGCAGCTCTATGGCCGGCTGGCGGGCTCGATCCTGTACGGCAACCCGGCGCTGCGCGCTGAAGTCGCGATCCTCGCGCGCAACCGCCGCGGCCAGTCGGGCCTGTGGGGCTACTCGATCTCCGGCGACCTGCCGATCGTGCTGCTGCAGATCGGCGATCTCGCGAACATCGAGCTCGTGCGCCAGCTCGTGCAGGCGCACGCCTACTGGCGGCTCAAGGGCCTGGCGGTCGACCTGGTGATCTGGAACGAGGACCACGCAGGCTACCGGCAGGTCCTGCAGGAGCAGATCCTCGGCCTCATCGCCGCAGGAATCGAAGCCAACCTCACCGACCGCCCGGGAGGCATCTTCGTGCGGCCCACCGAGAACATGTCGCTGGAGGACCGCACGCTGTTCCAGACGGTCGCGCGGATCATCGTCAGCGACACTCGAGGACCGCTGGTCGAGCAGATCAACCGGCGCATGCCGAAGGACCCGCGCGAGGCGCGAATCGAAAAGCTGGTGCCGACCCACGAGCGGAACGCAGAGCTCGTGCCGGTGCCGGTCCTGCCGCCGAGCACCTTGCTGTTCTTCAACGGGTTCGGCGGTTTCGCGCCCGACGGGCGCGAGTACGTGATCACCACGACCAGGGGACAGTCCACGCCGGCTCCGTGGGTCAACGTGATCGCGAACGCGCGGTTCGGCACGGTCATCTCGGAGTCGGGGGCGTCGTACACGTGGAGCGAGAACGCCCATGAGTTCCGCCTGGTTCCCTGGGGCGACGACCCGGTCAGCGACGCCACCGGCGAGGCGTTGTACCTGCGCGACGAGGAAAGCGGTTATTTCTGGTCGCCCGCGCCACTGCCCTGCCCGGGCGCCACGCCCTACGTCACCCGGCATGGCTTCGGCTACTCGGTGTTCCAGCACGACGAGGAAGGCATCCGCTCCGAGCTCACGGTGCACGTGGACACCGTGGAAGCGATCAAGTTCTCGGTGCTCAGGATCCGCAACGAATCGGGTCGGCCCCGGCGGCTTTCGGCAACCGGTTACGTCGAATGGGTACTGGGCGACCTGCGCACCCGCTCGGCGATGCACGTGGTGACCGAGATCGACCCCGCGAGCGGCGCGCTTTGCGCGCGCAACCCGTACAGCACCGAATTCGGCGACCGGGTCGCGTTCTTCGACGCCGACGAGGCCACCAGCGCGGTGAATGTCAGCATGACCGGCGACCGCGGCGAGTTCATCGGCCGCAACGGCACGCTCAGGGATCCGCTCGCGCTGCGCCGCAAGCGGTTGTCGAACCGGATCGGCGCCGGGATGGATCCGTGCGCCGCGATCCAGGTGCCGGTCGAGCTGGCCGACGGCGAGGAGCGCGAGATCGTGTTCCGGCTCGGCGCGGCGGGCCGGCGCGGCATCGACGATGCGAGCGAGATGATCCAGCGGCTGCGCGGGCCGGGCGCCGCGAAAGGGTCGCTCGAGAAGAGCCGCGAATACTGGGCGCGCACGCTTGGCGCGGTGCAGGTCGAAACGCCGGATGCCTCGCTCAACGTGCTGGCCAACGGCTGGTTGCTCTACCAGACCCTGGCGTGCCGCCTGTGGGCGCGCAGCGGCTACTACCAGTCGGGCGGCGCGTTCGGGTATCGCGACCAGTTGCAGGACACCATGGCGCTGGTCCATGCCGAGCCGCGCCTGGCGCGCGAGCACCTGCTGCTCTGCGCGGAGCGGCAATTTTCCGAGGGCGACGTCCAGCACTGGTGGCACCCGCCAACCGGGCGCGGCGTGCGCACGCGCTGCTCGGACGACTTCCTCTGGCTGCCCCAGGCGGTCTGCCGGTATGTCCTCAATACAGGCGACACCGGCGTGCTCAACGAGACCGCCCACTTCCTCGAAGGCCGCCAGGTCAACCCCGAAGACGATTCCTATTACGACCTGCCGGCGCGCTCGGACGCGAAGGCGACGCTGTACCAGCATTGCGTCCGCGCGATCACAAAGGGCCTCTCGTTCGGCGAGCGTGGATTGCCGTTGATGGGCTCGGGCGACTGGAACGACGGCATGAACCTGGTCGGGCTGCGCGGCAAGGGCGAAAGCGTGTGGCTCGGGTTCTTCCTCTACGACACGCTGGTGCGCTTTGCGGCACTCGCCGCAAAGCACGGGGATGCCGAGTTCGCCGGGCGCTGCCGGGCGCAGGCCGAAGAGCTGCGGCGCAACCTGGAGCAGAACGGCTGGGATGGCGGGTGGTACCGGCGCGCGTATTTCGACGACGGCACGCCGCTGGGCTCGTCGACCAATGACGAATGCCAGATCGACTCGATCGCGCAGAGCTGGTCGGTGCTGTCGGGCGCCGGGGACCCGATCCGGTCGCGCGCGGCGATGAAGGCGCTCGACGAGCGGCTGGTGCGTCCGGAGCACGCGCTGGTCCAGCTGCTCGACCCGCCTTTCGACAAGTCCGGGCTGAACCCGGGTTACATCAAGGGCTACGTGCCCGGCGTGCGCGAGAACGGCGGGCAGTACACGCACGGCGCGATCTGGGCAGCGATGGCGTTCGCGGGCCTTGGCGACCGCAAGCGCGCCTGGGCCCTGTACTCCATGATCAACCCGGTGAACCATGCCAGCTCGGCTGACGCGGTCGCGGTCTACAAGGTGGAGCCGTATGTCGTTGCTGCGGATGTCTACGCCGTCCCGCCGCATACCGGGCGTGGCGGCTGGACCTGGTACACCGGCTCGGCCGGCTGGCTCTACCGGCTGATACTCGAGTCGCTCCTCGGCCTGCGCGTCGAAGCCGGCAAGCTCCACTTCGTGCCGTGCGTGCCGGCCGAGTGGAAGGAATACAAGGTGCGGTACCGGTATCGCGAAACGGATTACGCGATCACCATTCGCCAATCGTCCGCAGCAAATGGGAAGGTCGAGGCGAGCGTCGATGGCATTGACCAGCCCGGTGGGGTCATCGTATTGCAGGACGATCGCCGCGAGCACAAGGTCGAGGTGCGAATCCCGGGAGCGAGCGAATGAGCGCGGCGATCGCCGGGCCGCGCATCAGCCCGCTGGCCGGAACGCCGGCTCGCGATGCGCCACGCGTCGACGTCGCAGCGCTGGTCGCCGCGTACTTCGGCGACCGGCCCGATCCCGCGGTGCCTGCGCAACGGGTCGCCTTCGGGACGTCGGGGCACCGGGGATCGCCGCTCTCCACGTCCTTCAATGAGGCGCACGTGCTCGCGATCAGCCAGGCGATCTGTGAATATCGCAGCGCGGAAGGAATCAACGGTCCGTTGTTCCTGGGCATCGACACGCATGCGCTCTCCCGTCCGGCGGCAGAAAGTGCCCTGGAGGTTTTCGCGGCCAACGGCGTGCACGTGCTGATCGCCGAGGACGACGAGTACACGCCGACGCCTGCCGTATCCCACGCAATCCTCGCCTACAACCGCGATCGCAGGGGCGGGTTCGCCGACGGCGTCATCGTCACCCCTTCGCACAACCCTCCGGAGGACGGCGGCTTCAAGTACAACCCGCCCAACGGCGGCCCGGCCGATTCAGCCGTGACCCGCCGGATCGAGGTGCTTGCCAACGACCTCATTGCAAGCGACCTCCGCGGCATCAAGCGCACGCCGATCGAAGGCGCGCTCTCGGCGCCCACTACGCACCGCCACGATTTCCTCGGCGCCTATGTCGCCGATCTCGGCAACGTCATCGACTTCGACGCGATCCGCGCCGCCGGTGTGCGCCTGGGCGTAGACCCGCTCGGCGGCGCCGGGGTGCACTATTGGCGCCGCATCGCCGAGCGCTACCGGATCGACCTCACCGTCACCCGCGAAGAGGTCGACCCCGCATTCGGTTTCATGAGCCTCGACTGGGATGGCCGCATCCGCATGGACCCTTCGTCGGCTTTCGCGATGCTGCCGTTGATCGAGCAAAAAGACCGCTTCGACGTTGCGTTCGGCTGCGACACCGATCATGACCGCCACGGGATCGTCACGCCGGGGGCGGGGCTGCTGCCTTCAAACCACTATCTTTCGGTGGCGATCGACTACCTGTTCCGCAACCGCCCGGAGTGGCCCGCGCAAGCGGCGATCGGCAAGACCGTGGTGAGCACCGGCATGATCGACCGCGTCGCCGCCGACCTCGGCCGGGGCCTCTATGAAGTGCCGGTGGGATTCAAATGGTTCGTCGGGGGCCTGCTCGACGCTTCGCTCGGGTTCGCCGGCGAGGAGAGCGCCGGCGCCACCTTCCTGCGGCGCAATGGCCGCGTGTGGACTACCGAAAAGGACGGCCTCATCCCGTGCCTTCTTGCAGCCGAAATGACGGCGCGCACGGGCCGCGATCCGGGCGAAGCCTATCGCGCGCTCGAAAGCCGGTTCGGCGTGCTGGCCAGCGATCGCGTGGATGCGCCGGCGACGCCGGAACAGAAAGCGCTGCTGGCCAAACTCGCGCCGGAACAGATCCGGTCGGCGGAACTGGCGGGAGAGAAGATCGTTGCCCGGTTGAATGCCGCGCCCGGCAACGGCGCGCCGATCGGCGGCATCAAGGTGATTGCGGCGAGCGGCTGGTTTGCCGCCCGCCCTTCGGGCACCGAGAACATCTACAAGATCTACGCCGAAAGCGCACGCGGCCCCCAGCACCTCCGGCGAATCTTCGGCGAAGCGCAGGTGATAGTGGATGCCGCGCTGGACAACTAGCGATTCCTTAGAGCTTGCCCATCAGCAGCAGGATCAGCAGCACCACGACGATAAGTCCAATGCCTCCGGTCGGCCCGTAGCCCCAGTTGCGGCTGTGCGGCCACGCCGGGACGATCCCGATGAGTACCAGGACGAGCAGGATAAGAATGATTGTGCCGATGGACATGAGGGTCTCCGTGAATTCGGTAAGTTAGCTCCGATGGTGCGCGCAACGCTCCCGATTCCTCTGTGCGCTCACGTACATACCGTCCGGAATATTTGCCCTAACTTGCGTTCCACCTATGGAATCCGTGTCGGTTGCCCCTGCTGCTCTCGCCCAGCCGACGCCCAGCGAACTGGCGCTGTCCGGGCATTGGACCGCGCTGGGAACCGGTGCGCTCGACCGCAAGACGCTCGAAGCGATCCGCGTGCCCGACCGGGCCGCGCTCGTCGTCGACGCATCCGGCATCGCGGCGCTCGATACGGTCGGCGCGCGTGTGTTGCAGAACCTCATCCATCGATTGCGCGGCGAAGGCCACGCGGTCGAGCTGCGCGGTTTCGGCGAGCGCAACTCGAAGCTGCTCGAGCTTGCGGCGCAGCACCCTCCGGCTCCGCGGCCCGCGCCACCGGTACCCGGACTGCTGGAACGCCTTGGCCGGGGGACTTTCGAGTTCTGGCATCACTCGGTCGCGCTGGTCGCCTTTGTCGGCGAGTCCGCGATGGCCCTGGTCGCCGGAATCGCGGAGCCCTCGCGCATCCGCTGGCGGCCGATCCTTTTCAACATCCGCACCTCCGGCTTCGATGCGCTGCCGATCGTCGGGCTGCTCTCGTTCCTGATCGGCATCGTGGTGGGGTACCAGTCCTCGACGCTGCTTCGGCAGTACGGCGCCGACCTGTACGTCGCCGACCTCGTGGGGGTGTCGATCATCCGCGAATTCGCGCCCCTGGTCGCCGCGATCATCGTGGCCGGCCGCTCGGGCTCGGCCTACGCCGCGCAGATCGGAACCATGACGGTCACCGAGGAGGTAGACGCGATGAAAACGATCGGCATCTCGCCGATCGACCTGCTCGTGCTGCCCAAGGTGATCGCTCTGGTGGTCGCGCTGCCGCTACTTACGCTGTTCGCCGACCTGTGCGGTGTCTACGGCGGGATGATCATGGCGCGCGGCCAGCTCGGGATCGGGTTCGAGACCTTCATCGACCGGGTCACCGGGGCAGTCAGCGTGACCTCGTACCTCATCGGCATCGGCAAGGCGCCCGTCTTCGCCGCGATCATCGCCGTCGTCGGCTGCTTCCAGGGCTTCCGCACGCGCGGCGGGGCCGACGCGGTGGGGCGGCAGACCACGCGCGCAGTGGTGCAGTCGATCTTCCTCGTGATCGTGGTCGATGCGATCTTCTCGATCCTGTTCAGCGTCCTGGACCTCTAGGCGCGATGATGCAGGCCGCACAGGCGCCAGAGCCGGTCATCGAGGTCCGCAATGTGGCCACGCGCTTCGGCGACCACGTCGTCCACGAGGATGTCGACCTCGAAGTGCGGCGCGGCGAGATCTTTGCGCTGGTCGGCGGCAGCGGCTCGGGCAAGTCGACGCTGCTGCGCGAAATGATCCTGCTGCACAGGCCCGATGCCGGCTCGATCCGCATCCTGGGGGTCGACGTGGCCTCGCTCGATGAGCGCTCGGCCGAGACCCTGCGGCCGCGCTTCGGGGTGCTGTTCCAGCATGGGGGGCTGTTCGGGTCGATCACGGTCACCGAAAACGTGGCGCTGCCGCTTCGCGAGCACACGTCGCTCGACGACACGACGATCGCCGAGATCGCCGCGATGAAGATCGCCGTCGCGGGCCTCGAGCCCGAGGCCGGTGCGCTCTACCCGGCCGAGCTCTCGGGCGGGATGCTCAAGCGCGCCTCCCTCGCGCGCGCCCTCGTCCTCGACCCGGAGCTGCTGTTCCTCGACGAGCCCACGGCCGGCCTCGATCCGGTCAGCGCCGGCGGCGTCGACGAGCTCGTGCTGCACCTGCGCGAGCAGTTCGGCCTGACGGTGGTGATGATCACGCACGATCTCGACCTGCTCTGGCGCGTGGCCGACCGCGTTGCAGTGCTCGGCGACGGGCGCGTGCAGGCGGTGGGCTCGATGCTGGAGCTCTCAAAGATGGCGATTCCCGCCGTGCAACAGTTCTTCGAGGGCCCGCGCGGCGCGGCGGCGGCGGTCCGCGCGCGCGAACCGGACAAGGAGCCCGTGTGGAAAGCAAGGTGAACTACACGGTGGTGGGCGTCTTCGTGCTCGGCCTGGGCGCGCTGCTGGTCGCCGGCGTGCTGTGGTTTGCAAGCGGCGGCAATTTGCACACGAAGTACGACATGTACGTCGCGCTGGTGGGCGAGTCGGTTGCGGGCCTGAGCCTGGACGCGCCGGTGAAGTACCGCGGCGTGGACGTCGGCAAGGTGAAGGACATCCGGCTGGACCCGAAGAACACCGAGCAGGTGCGCCTGCTTTTCGCCATCGAGCGCGGCACGCCGGTCAAGGAGGACACCGAGGCGACGCTGAAGACGCAGGGCCTGACCGGCATCGCCTATGTCGAGCTCTCCGGCGGCAGCCCGAACTCCCCGCCCCTGGCGCCGAAGAAGCCCGGCGACTACCCGGAAATCCGCACCAAGCCCTCGCTAAGCGCCCGCCTGGAGAACGTGCTGACCACGCTGATGGCCAAGCTCGACTCGACCTCGGACGGCCTGAACAAGATCATGAGCGAGGAGAACCTGGCCAACTTCAAGGCGACGATGGCCAACCTCGCGGTGCTGAGCAGGACGCTCGCCGCGCGCAAGGACTCGATCGATGCCGGCATTGCAAGCGCCGCGCGCACATTCGAAAACAGCGCCCGGGTGACGGCACAACTGGCCAAAGACCTCGGGCCGACGATCGAGCGCGTCGGAAAGAGCGCCGACGCCGTGCGAAAGATGGGCGAGGAGGCTGCCCTGGCCAGCGCGAGCGCCGGGCGCACGGTGGATTCGATCGGCGGCGACGTGAAGCGGTTTACCGCCGACACGCTGCCCGAGCTCCAGCGGCTGATGAGCGAAATGAACGTTCTCACCGTGTCGTTGCGCCGCCTGGTCGAGGAAACCGAGCGCAATCCGCGCGGCTTCCTCTTCGGGCGCAAGCCGGTGCCCGAAGGGCCGGGTGAAATTTCCGACGAAAGGCCACGCCGATGAAGCTCTCCATGAACCGTTCGCCGCATTCGCGCCGTTCGCGCCTGCCGGGACTGGCGTTCACGCTCGCGATCGTGCTTTCCGCCGGCTGCTCGAACCTTAAGCCGGAGGCCTCGCCGACGCCGCCGTCCTACTATTCGCTCGATGCCCCGGGCGGCACGCCGGCGCCTGCGCAGCGCGCGCCCCGCTCGAGCGGCTACACAGTCATCGTCAACACGCCGAGCGCGGCGGCCGGGTTCGACAGCCAGCGCATCCTGTACGTGCGCCAGGCCCACAAGCTGGAGTATTTCGCGCATAGCGAGTGGGTCGACCCGCCGGCGCGGATGCTCGCTCCGCTGATCGTGACCGCCCTGGAGGCTACCGGCGCTTTCCGGGCCGTGGTCTCGGTGCCCGGATCGGCCAGCGGCGAACTGCGGCTGGAGACCGAAGTACTGATGCTCCAGCAGGAGTTCCTCACCAAGCCCAGCCAGGTGCGAATCGGCCTGCGCGCCTATCTCGTGGAGAACGACACGCGCAGGGTCGTGGCGACCCGCGATTTCGAAGTCCTGCGGGCCTCGCCGAGCGAAGACCCGTACGGCGGCGTGCAAGCGGCCAACGCCGCAGTGCGTGCGGTACTGCAGCAGTTGGCGGCGTTCTGTGCGGAGACCGCGGCAGCGTGGCAACCGTCGCGCAAGACGCCCCCGGTGCGCTAGGCTTCCTCCTACAGCAGGCGGCCCCAGATGCGCGCGGTCATCTCGCGAAAGCGGTTCACCAACGGCCGCCGCTCCCAGGCTTCGGGATCGATCTGCTGCGAAGCAGCCATGTCCGCCGCATAGGTCGCGAGCATCTGCTGGGCGAATTCGCGGCCGAGGATCACTGCGTTGATCTCGTCGTTGTCCAGGGCGCTCCGCCAGTCGAGGTTGCTCGAGCCCACCACGGACCACACGCCATCGACCACCGCGGTCTTGGAGTGCAGGAGGGCGCCCTGCCTTTCGTAGATCCTGACGCCCCCGGCCAGCAACTCGCTGTAATACGAGCGGCCGGCATGGAAAACCGTGGCCGAGTCCGACTTGCTCGGCAGGATCAGCCTCACGTCGACGCCTCGCCCCGCCGCGTCGACCAGGGCCTGCAGGAGCTGGGGGTCGGGCACGAAATAAGCGTTCGTGATGTAGATCTGCTTTTCGGCATGGGTGATCGCCGCGATCAGGGTCAGGTAGACAAAGCTGAACTGGTCGTCCGGCGAGCTCCCCACCGCGCGCACGATTTCCTTGCCGGTCGATTCGATCGCGGGGAAGTAGTTGCGCTGCGGCAGCATGCCGCCCTTCTGCTTGTCCCAGGTGCGCATGAAGAGCTTCTGGAATTCGGCCACCACGGGCCCGTCGATCTGCACGTCGGTATCGCGCCAGCCCCGGGTCGGGTCGACCGGCGCGTCATCGTGACCGCGCCCGAACGAGCCGGTCGAATACACGCTGCTGATGTTGATCCCGCCAAGGAACACCGTGCGCCCGTCGACAATCAGGAGCTTGCGGTGGTCGCGGTTGTTCGGCGCCCACTCCGTCCTCGCCGCAAGCGGATTGAGCGGGTTGAACTCGAGCACGCTGATGCCGCCGGCCTTCAGGCGGTCGAAATAGGCCTTGGGTGTCTTCAGGGCACCGACGCTGTCGTAAATCATGTTGACCTGCACGCCGGCCGCCTGGCGCTCGAGCAGCAGGTCGGCGAACTTGTCCCCCACCTCTCCCGACTCGACGATGTACGACTCGACGTTGACGTGGTCTTTCGCGGCCCTGATGGCGGCGAACATCGCTTCGTAGGTCGCCGGCCCGTCCTGCAGCAGCGTTACCCGGTTGCCCACCACCAGCGGGCTGCCGACGATCTCCTGCTCCAAGGCCAGCTGGCGGTCGAGGATGTCGAGGTCGCCGGACTTGCGCTTGAGCTCCGCGATGATCTCGGCGCTGCGCTTGGGCGACAGCGCGCCGCGGGCATTCTCGATGCGCGCGGCCTGCGTCTGGTAGCGCTCGGAGATGAACCGCGTGTCGGGCATCGACGCGCATCCGGCCGCGAGCAACATCAAGCCGGCGGCGGCAATCCGGGCTGCGCGACTCATTCTCCCTCCTGAAAGCGCGGTTTGTGCCATGGGCCGGGATTGTGCAGGCAAGGGTCCGTCGCTTTCTGTGCGCTGGCGGACAGTGGAATCGGCGATGCGCGGCAATTTTCCCGCTATGCGCCCCAACGTACGGACTGGCGCGATTTGGCGGCCTATCGTTCGTGGAGCACTCCTAGTGCCACCGCAGCCACCTTGGCTGCGGCTCCCCAGCAGGACGAAAAAGGATTTCCCATGAAGTATTCAATAGTGCTCGCAGCCGCACTGCTCGCGGTTGCCCTGAGCGCGTGCGAAAAAGCGACCGTCGTAACGCCGCCCGCAGTAGTCGCTGTCCCCGGGCCCGTAGTCGCGGTCCCCGGGCCCGCTGGCGCCACCGGCGCAACCGGGTCCACTGGCTCGACGGGTTCGACCGGCAGCACCGGCGCCACGGGCTCGACGGGCTCGACCGGCGATACGGGTGCCACGGGCGCCACAGGCGACACCGGCAAGCGCGGCAGGACGGGCGACACGGTCGTCGTGGTCCCGGCACCGGCGCCGCAGCGCTGATCTCGCGTCGGGTTTGACCAGCGCGCCAGCCACCCCCTCACGGCGGTCGCTGGCGTGTTCCTGACTAAGTGTGCGTTAGCGAACGAACACGCGCAAAGCGATGCAGTAGGCTTCGATGCATCGAGTAAGACATCTCAGGAGTGCATCATGAAATTCGTACCTCATCTGAAAGCCGCCGCGCTGGCCTGTGCCGTCGCGCTGGCGTATGCGAGCGGCGCGGTTGCCGCAATGGACAAGGCCCAGTACAAGTCCGAGAAGGAAAAGATCGAAGCGCAGTACAAGGCGGCCAAGGACGGCTGCAAGGACCTGAAAGCCAACGCCAAGGACATCTGCATGGCCGAGGCCAAGGGCGCCGAAAAAGTGGCCAAGGCCGACCTCAAGGTCCGCGACACGGGCACGCCGAAAGCGCAATACGAAGCGCGCGTCGCCAAGGCCGATGCCGACTACAAGGTCGCCAAGGAAAAGTGCGACGACCTGAAAGGCAACGCCAAGGACGTCTGCGTGAAAGACGCGAAGGCCGCGCACACGACCGCCAAGGCGAACGCCAAGGCCGACATGAAGACCGGCAAGGCCATGACCAACGCCGGCGAGAAAATCGCCGAAGTGCGCAAGGACGCCGCCGAAGACAAGCGCGATGCCAATTACGCCGCCGCCAAGGAGCGCTGCGACGCGATGTCGGGCGACGCCAAGTCGCGTTGCGTCAACGACGTCAAGGCCAAGTTCGGCAAGTAACCAATTCAGGACTCCTCGTAGGGATTGGCGGGCCGCAAGGCCCGTTTTTTTTGCCTAGCGCCGGGCCGACGCGGTCGCCGGCGGAATCCTGGCTGCGGGCGCGTGCGGGACGATCGCGCGCACGTCGTGCACCACGCGCGCGCACTCCGGGTCGACGCCGGGCCCGGGCTCGATCAGCGGCAGCAGGGCCAGCAACGGGTTGACCAGCCCAAGCAGCAAGGCCCCTGCACTGCGCATGGCGATGCGCGGCACGTCGAGCTCCACCACCGGCTTGGAGAACGTGCCGCGCACGTAGATCGGGCCGCGCAGCGCCACCGGGCTGAACTGCCGGGTCTTGGGCGCAAGCGTGAGGTCCAGCGTTTCGCGGCCCAGGTCGACGCTGCCGCGCCCGAGCACCGTGGTGACGTCGGTGTCGAAGATCAACGCATTGGCCTGCATGACGCCGCCCTTGACGCCGAAATCGGCCACGCCGCAGCGCAGCTTGATGCGCCGGTCGCCGGTGAGCTTGAGCTGGAGCATTTCCACCAGGTGGAGGCTGACCTGCTGCATCATCAGCTCGCTGATTTCGCCGTTGGTCACGAGCAACCCGGCTCGCCCATTCGAGGTGGAGAGCATGCGGCCGACCGAGTTCCCGCTGCCGGCGAGGTCGAATTCGCCGTTGATCTCGCCGATGCTGGCCTTGCTCGTGTCCAGCGTCGGGAACAGCTTGGCGAGCTGGACCTTGCGCGCGGCGATTTTTGCGCGCGCCTGGATCGGGTCCTTGCGGCCATCCAGCGTGATCACGCTGCGCAGGTGTCCCCCGGCAAGACCGAAGTCCAGCGGATCGAGCGTAATCACCGCGTCTTTCATCTTCAGGTGGGTGGTGAGGTTCTCGATCGGCAATTGCCTGGCGCGCTGGATCGTGCCGGCGCGCAAGCTGACGTCGGCATCCACGGCCGACCACCGATCGGTCTTGAAGGCTACATCCGGCAGCACGTGGGGACCGGTCACCGCGGCCGGGGCAACCGCAGACTTTCGCGTGTCCGGCTCCGAAGGCGCTTTCGATCCGATCAGCGGCCCGAGGTCCGCAATGTCGAGCACCTTGGAGGCCATGGTCGCGCGCACGAAAGGGCGCGCGCCGCCGGTGTCGACCTGCAGGTCGCCGGCCAGGTCGCTCTTGCCCACCACGCCGGTGAAGCGCTCGTAGTGCCAGGACTTCCCGCTGTGCACCAGGTGACCCGCGGTGCGGTAGGCATTGGTTTCGGGAAATGGGATCCCGAACACCGGGTAGAGCTGGGCCAGGCTCGGGCCCCGCAGCGCGAGCTGCACGTCCAGCGCCACGAACCTGAGCAGGCTCGTGACCGTGCCGTCGGCCTTGATCGCGGTAGCGCCCACCGTGCCGTCGATGCGCAGGGGATAGGGTTCGCTCTGGTCGTGGAGCTTGAGGACGGTGCCGCCGCTTCCCTTCCCGTTCAGCGCGAGTCCCTTGTAGGTGCCCTTGGCAGCGAACACCACGCCGGCGGCGTTTTTCGACCCAGCTGCGGCGGGATCGGGTTCCGGCGCGGCGCCCGCCGGCGCATCCTGCGTCGACACCTGCAGGCGCAGGCTGGTCTTCTGCTTCGGGTCGTCGTAGCCAAGGAGCCCCTGGTCGAGGGTGAGCCGGCCGATCGGGATGCGCGCGTCCTCGTCGGCCTGGTCGCGGTCGAGCAGCCAGGATTTGCGGCCGTCGGCCGACTGCTCGAGGAACACGATCGGCTTGGTGAGGCGCACATCGGGAAACATGAGCCGGCCACGCAGCAGCTCGGACAGGTTCACGGTGAACTCGACGTCCTCGATTGCGAACATCTGCTTTTCCCGCGCCCAGGGCGGATTGGCGAAGGTCACGTTATGTGCGTGCAGGCGCGGTGAAGGCCAGGCGAGGCGCACGGTGAGGTCGCCGGCGATCGAGAGCTGCCGGCCGCTTTTTTGCGTCACATGCCGCTCGAGCGGCCCGCGCGCCCAGTTCCACCCGAAGACCAGGACGAAGAGGACGGGCAGGAGCGCAATCGCCACCAGCAGCGCCGCGCCCCATTTAAGCCAGCGGTGCGCTCGGGTTGCCATGATCTGACTTGGAATCCTCCACCCTCGATCCTCCGCCGACTGCGCGCAAATCTCCGTGTGGTAACGCACAGAGTGCACAGGTGTCCGGCACATACCATCGCAGCGTTGCGTTGACCCAGCTGTATCGAATGCGTACCCGACTTTTCGCGCTGCTCCTGCCGGGCGCCGCTTTGCTGTTGTCTGCGCCAGCTTTCGCTGCGGAAAGCGCGTACGACAAGGTCGCGGCGTCGACACGCGCGCAGTTTTCCAAAAGCGTCGCGAAGTGCCGCTCAATGACGGGCGAAGAGCGGGTCAATTGCACGAAGGCGGCCAGGGCGGGCGCGCATGCGGCGCTGGACCGGACGTATAGCGACGCCGTGGCGGGCGCGAAGGCCAACTATTCACGCACAGCGGCGTACTGCAAGACCATGCCGGGCGCGGAACGGCGACGCTGCCTGCGCGCAGCGAAGACCGAGCGGGCGATCGCGCTCGGCAAGGCCGAGGAGATTCGCAGCGCGCCGCTCGCAATGGGCATGAGCAACTACTAGGAGCATCCGGCACGGCTTCCCGCCGGCGCCGGTTTTTTCACTTTCCTCACTGGAGAACGACCATGCAACAAAATAATCCGGCTTCAACCTCCGGCGCGCCCGCCGGCGGCAACGGCAGCGACGTCAGGATCGGCAAGGCGGCAGTCAGCGCGCATGACGCGGTGGACAGCGCAGTCAGCAAGACCACTGCGGCAGTGGACAGCGCGATCGACAAGGTGAAGCCCATGATCGGCCGCGTCGCCGATTCGGCCCACCAGGCGGTCGACAAGGCGGCGAGCCTTGCCGAAGCGCCTGCAGAGTGGATCACCAAGAAGGGCGAGGACCTCAAGGTGACGCAGGACAAGCTGCTCACCGACGCGCGCGCCTACATCACCACGAGCCCGATCAAGGCCGTGGGCATCGCGCTGGTCGCAGGGCTGCTGGTCGGCCGCTTCATGCGCTAGGCGCCTGCGGCGCGCGGGGTGTGTTTCACCCTTGCGCGCCGCCTGGCCACGGGTTTATTTCGCGCCAGGCGGAACTTTCCCGGTATGTACGCTTACGAACGGTTGGCAATTCCGCCTACATACGCCGGAATTTGCTTACACCAGACTGCAATCCGACACACCGGACATCTTTCTGGGGTGCCAAAAAAAGCGTGACGGGCAACTCCGTTACGGCTAATGCCAACTGGAGAGTTACCCCATGAAAACCCAAATCCGCCTGGCGATGCTCGTGCTCGCCTCGGCCTCAGTACCCGCGTTCGCCCAAGGCGTTCCCGAGTGCGCGTCGATTTTCAACTCGAGCCGCAACTTGTTCACGGCCGACAACGCCCCGGCCGATGCCGTCAATCGCCAGTGCTTCCTGACCGTGATGCCGAAGGACGGCCCGTCCTCGCTGGCCGGCTTCCCGCAACTCGCCCAGTACCCCCAGCCGCAGATCGGCGAAGGCACGTATGAAATCCTGCTGAGCGGCGGTGGCGGCGGTGGCGGTGCCGGCGGACTGTTCGCTTCAGGCGGTGGCGGGGCCGGCGCGATTCCCTCGAAGACCACGCAATACCTGACTCCCGGCGTGTACAAGCTCACCATCGGTACCAGCGGCAAGGGCGGCTCGGGTGGCGGCAACGGCGGCGACGGCAACCCGACGAACATCACCAAGGCCTACTCCAACGAGTGGATCGCAGGCTTCCGCGGTGCGGACACCTGGACCGGCAAGCGCGCCGAGAACTATGTCGTCGCTTCTGCAGGCAACGTGCCCCTGGGCGGCCCGCACAACGGCATGGGTGCCCAAGGCATCAGCGGCCAGGGCAATGGCGGATCGGGCGGCCGCAAGCCGGACGAGAACGGCTACGGCGAAATCCCGGCGCAGGACGGCGGCCCGATGGTCGTCGCCGGAATCCCGACCGGTCGTCCGGGACCGGGCGCGCGAAATGACGGCGGTGGAGGCGGCGGCGCAGCTTTCGGCGACGGCGGTGCAGGAAACGAAACCATCCAGGCCGGCAACCAGGGCGGCAACGGGTTCGTGAGGCTGCGTCCGCTGCAGCTCGCGCAGGCAACGCCGGTGGTGCCGGTGGCGCCGATGGCAGCACCCGTGCAAGCCGCACCGGCCCCGTATGTGGCCCCGGCGCGTGCCAAGAGAGACCGTAACTAAGATCGGACTTGTCGGGCCCCGTGTCGCGCGATCCGCGCGATCCGGGGCCTTTTGCTTTGGAGGGGAGACCGCATGAAACGCTCAGACAATTTTACGGTGTTGCGATTTCTGGCAACGCTCGCCGCCGCCGCAATCGCGCCGGCACTCTATGCACAGCAGGTTCCGGCAACGCCCGTGGAGCAGCCGCCCGTTGTCACCGGCAGCGCGCCCGCTATTGCACCGGAGCCGGTTGTCAATCCAGTCGCTCCGCCGGCGCAGCCCGCCAGGCATGCCGAATTCGGCAACGAGAATCCCAGCCGCGTTGCGCGCCATGTGGCCGACTGGGTGCTCGACTCGGGAGACAACAAGGCGAGGCCCTACGCGGTGGTCGACAAGAAGGCGGCGCGCGTATACCTGTTCGAAGCCGACGGCCGGCTGCGCGGCGCTGCGCCCGCGTTGCTTGGCATCGCGATCGGCGACCATTCCGCGCCCGGCGTCGGCGACAGAGAGATGTCTTCCATTCCGCTGAAGGACCGCACCACGCCCGCCGGCCGCTTCGAGGCCGGCATCGGCAAGAATTTCAGCGGCAAGGAAATCCTCTGGGTGGATTACGACGCGGCGATTTCGATGCACCCGGTAATCAACACCAAGCCGGCCGAGCGCAGGCCGCATCGCCTCGCAACCGAAACGCCCCTGGACAACCGCATCTCGTTCGGGTGCATCAATGTCCCGATCCCGTTCTTCAAGACCATCGTGAGCCCCGCTTTCGCGACCTATGGCGGAGTCGTCTACGTGCTCCCGGAAGTGCTGCCGCTCGACAAGGTTTTCACGACGTACGACGTGGATGAACGCGCGAGGTTGCGTGCGACGCAGGCGGAAATCGCCCCGGCAATCGGCAAATGACCACTACCGAGCACGCTTGTCGGGTGTAGGACATTTCCTACCCTTGGTTTTCGCTTTTTGCGGACGCCAACATCAGAAAGACTCCCATAGTGGACGGAAGTTCGAATAGCTACATTGGCACTGTCATCGGGGCCGGCACTTTCAAGTACCAGCCTCGAGCCGATAAAGATCGAACTCACTCGTTTAACACTTGGAGGCACTAATGAAATCCGAAATCCGCATGGCCTTGCTGGCACTGGCGGCGTCCGCGTCGGCGCCGGTTCTTGCCCAGGATGTGCCGCATTGCGCGGCTTACTTTGACAACGCACAGCAGTTCTTCACCGCCCGGGGCGCCCCGGACGGCGCGCTCAACCGCCAGTGCTTCCTGACGGTGATGCCGAAGGACGGCCCGAATTCCGTCTCCGGTTTTCCGCAGCTCGCGACGTACCCCGGGCCGGTGCTGACCGAAGGCACGTATGAAATCACCCTGGCCGGTGGCGGCGGCGGCGGCGGCGGCGGCGGATTGCTCGCTTCCGGCGGCGGCGGGGCCGGCGCGGTGCCCTACAAGACCCAGCAATACCTCGCACCCGGCGTCTACAAGCTGACGCTCGGCACGGGCGGACGCGGTGGCGCCCCCGGCTTCATCGTCGGCGGCAATGGCGAAGACGGCGCCCCGACCTCGATGACCAAGGCCTACTCCAACGAGACGGTGGCGGGCTTCCGCGGCGCCGATACGTGGGCCCGGCGCACGGACAACAGCTACATGGTTGCATCGTCGCGCAACGTTCCGGCTCCAATCCGCGCTGACGGCATCATCGCCGACGGCCAGGGCGCGCGCGGCGTGAACGGGCTTGGCAATGGCGGTGACGGTGGAATCCTGCCCGACCCGAACGGCAACCGCGCCGAGCGTCCCGCGCAGGACGGCGGGCCGATGGTCGTTGCAGGCATCCCCACGGGCCAGCCCGGCCGCGGCGGCATGCGTGACGGTGGTGGCGGCGGCGGCGCCAGCTACGGTGACGGCGGCAACGGCAAGTCGGTCGCGATGCGTGGCGACGACTACCAGGCCGGGATGAAGGGCGGCGACGGCTTCGTCAAGCTGGTGCCGATCCAGCTCGCCCAGGCGACGCCGGCCCCGGTGCCTGCCGCAGTTCAGCCCGCCCCGTACGTGGCCCCGGCTGCTGCCAAGCGCGACCGTAACTAAGAAGCATCGACAGGCTCCGCCTCACGTCACAGGGATCAGCCAGCATGCAGGCGGGGAGAACCTGTAGTCCGAAACAAGCCTGCCGGCCCGGCGCGGGAGTCCCCCGCGCCGGAGCCGGCAGGCTCGCTTCTTTTGGGAGCCGAGCGATTTTCGCGGCCCTCCTCTCATTCAGCCTCGTTGCGATCGCCGCGCCGGATTCGAAGGACGCGTCTGCCGCAACCGGCAGCTCCATGCGCGCCGATTTCGGGAGCGAGCCCGCTTCGAAGGACGCGCGCTTCATCGCCGACTGGGTCGTGCATTCGGGCGACAACCAGGGCCTCACCTTCGCCATTGTCGACAAGGAGCAGGCGAAGGTTTTCGTTTTCTATCCCAATGGCCGCCTGCGCGGCGCGGCGCCGGTCCTCATCGGCCTGGCCCGCGGCGACGATTCGGTCCCCGGCATCGGCGACCGCGAGCTCTCCGACATGCCGCCGGAAGTACGCACCACGCCCGCCGGCCGCTTCATGGCCTCGCTCGGGCAGAACGCCAGTGGAAAAGAGGTCCTCTGGGTCGATTACGACGCGGCGATCTCGATGCATCGCGTGATCAACACGAATCCGAAGGAAAGGCGCCCGCACCGCCTGCAGACCCCGACCCCGCTGGACAACCGGATATCGTATGGCTGCATCAATGCGCCGATCAAGTTCTTCGACGACGTGGTGAGCCCGGCGTTCAGCGGCAGCCATGGCATCGTGTACGTCCTGCCCGAAGTGAAGCCCCTCAGGAAAGTCTTCGCCGCCTACGACGTCAACGACAAGGCGGCGACCGCGCTTGCGAACGACTCCAGGCCCGCCCCGGGCAACCATGACGCATCCCCGCTCGCCGGCGCCAAGCCCGGCACCAGCGGCGACTAGCACAATCCGGTTTCGATGTGCGCTGCATCGTTCGCAGCCGGCGTGATATCGTGCGCCGAGCATGCTGTGTGCGCCAGCGCACAGATCGGGTTCCAGCGCCGGCGCAATCATCGCCTCCGTGAGAGCGGCATGCCTGTGGTAGTTGGGAGGCAACGTTCCATGTGCCGGGCGACCGGCGCCTTAGCTCGTGCTGTACCTTCCGAAACAACACAGGAGAAAGTTAAATGAAATCGTCGCTCAAAAGGATCCTCTGCAGCTTCCTTGTCATCGCAATGGCCATGTTGCCGTTCCAGTCCGGCCAGGCGGGCATGATCGGTTCGGAAGCGGTGATCGCCTCGGCCGCCTCGCAAGCCGACCGCAATACCGTGAACAACTTCCTCAACCGCGCGGATACGGCAGCGCAGCTGGTGACGTTGGGCGTCGATGCGCAGTCGGCCAAGTCGCGCGTTGCGTCGATGACCGATGCCGAGATCGCCTCGCTCGCCGGGAAGATCAACTCCCTGCCGGTCGGTGCCGATTCGGGCGCGGGCACGCTGCTGCTCGTGATCCTGATCGTCTGGGCGGTCTGGTACTTCGCGTTCCGCCGGTAAGCGAAGCAAAAAGGCAGTAAAAGGCGCCGGTTCCACTTCCTTCAGCAGGGAAAATGATCCCGGCTGCCTTGCATTGCAGCGCCCGCCTCCTGGCGGGCGCTTTGCTTTGCGTCCTCTTCCTCTCGGGCTGCGCGGGACTGGTTCCGCAGACGATGGATCTGCGCAGCGCCTGGCCCGAAGGCGTACCCCGAGCCTTCGAGATGACCGAGGTCCCCTTCTTTCCGCAAGAGGACTACCAGTGCGGCCCGGCGGCGCTGGCCACCGTCATGGTCAACGCAGGCGTGAAAGTCACGCCCGAGGACCTCGTCAAGCAGGTCTATATTCCCGAGCGCCAGGGCAGCCTGCAGGCCGAAATGCTCGCCACGCCGCGGCAGTACGGGCTGGTCGGCTACCAGCTCGCTCCCCGATACGGCGACCTGTTGCGCGAAGTCGCGGCCGGCAACCCCGTGGTGATCCTGCAGAACATCGGCGTGGGCTTCATCACCAACTGGCATTACGCGGTGATCGTCGGCTACGACTACCCGGCCGGCGAGCTTTACCTGCGCTCGGGCCAGCACCAGCGCGAGAAGATGCCGTTCACGATCTTCGAATACACCTGGAAGAAAAGCGACTACTGGGCGATGGTCGCATTGCCGCCGGGGAAGATCCCGGTCACCGCCACTGAGACCGGCTACTCCGGCGCGGTCGCCGCCATGGAAAGGGTGGGCGACAAGGCCTCCGTGGCCAAGGCGTATTCCGCCGCGCTCGAGCGGTGGCCCGACAGCCTGGGCTCGGGCATCGGCCTTGCAAACCAGTATTACGCCCAGGGCAACCTCAAGGACGCCGAGGCGGTGCTCCGGCGCACGGCCGAGCGGCATCCGGGCTCGGTGGTGGTCACTTTCCAGCACATTGGGATCCTAAGCTTAGAATTCCACGTGGACAAGTTGTCGCG
>JADMIO010897371.1_pt1 | contig 36113 bp, 32 predicted proteins | sample 8958161 | NCBI WGS metagenome assembly JADMIO01 (sample SAMN16585339, study PRJNA669376) | soil metagenome | isolation source: Crop rotation soil | place: USA: Cullars Rotation, Alabama | collected 2011
CCGCGACTTCAAGTCACGTGAATTCCAAGCTTCGGATCCCACTGTGCTGGAAAAACTGCCGCCTGACGAGTTTGAGCACATCCTGTGAAGTGATGGTCGCCATCGATGAAATGAGCCTCCTCTTTGACCCATGATCCGCAAAACGATAAAACGCTGGCTCTACGGCAGTTGTCCTGGCTTTGCGGGGCGCTTTCCCTATTTCGGGACCAACGTTTACTTTCCGAAAGGATCTGTCTGTTTCATTCGGGCGTGCCAGGAAGGCATTTTCGAAGCCTCCAATACCTCCATCCTACAGGCATTGGCGCGGCCTGGGGCGACTTTTTTTGACGTGGGCGCCAATATTGGCTTGATGGCGCTGCCCGTTCTTCAAATTGAGCCTACCTGCCGCGTGGTTTCATTTGAGCCATCTCCCAATGTGCTGCCTCATCTCCGTCGCACCGTTGCGGAAAGCCAGTATCGTGACCGTTGGCTGCTCATACCAAAAGCGGTTGGAACCGTCTCAGGAAAGGTTGCCTTCAATGTGTCTGGCCAAGCCAACGATGTTTATGATGGAATTCGGCCCACGCAGCGTGCCGCCACCGTACGCCAGGAGCAGGTGGAGGTGACCACCTTGGATGAGAGTTGGCGTGAATTGGGAACTCCCCGCGTCTCACACATCAAGATTGATGTTGAGGGCGGGGATCTCGATGTACTGCTTGGTGCCCATGAATGTCTGAGCACGGAGCGCCCCGCTGTTCTCATCGAATGGAACCGGCTAAACTTCGCTGCCTACGGGCATTCATCCGGGGCACTTCTTGACTTCGCGGTGAAGTACAAATTCCAACTGCTGGCCGCTCCTAGTCTCGTGGAGGTCAGCAGTCAGCCGCAGATGGAATTGCAAATGACTTTCACAGAGAACTTTCTCCTGCTGCCGAAATATGAATGATGGCGATGCCATGCGGTTGACGGAGCCACCTCAGATGCAGAAGGAAGGGGGGCCTCATTCGAAGAAAATCGCAATTGGAGAAAGTGATGAGGCTAACTACCCGCGCCTCTTGGTTTTGTCACAGGTAGTTCCTGAGACGCGTTATGCCGGATCCATTCTTCTTTATCGTCTCCTGAGCCAGCAGCCACCGGATCGCCTGTTGGTGCTGGGACCGGCACCCCATCCTGAGTCTGAAGTCCTGGCCTGCCGCTATCAAAGTTTTTCTGTTTCGCGATTGGAACGTCTGAACCGGACTCGTTTTGCTGGTCTGAAGCGGTCCGTCGAGTCCTTGGGTCTTCGGGAAAGACCGCCGCTGGCCCGCATTCGCGAATTGGTGGGAAATTTTCGGCCGCAGGTCGTGGTTTGCGTGATGCAGGACAGCGGCTACGTAACGGCTGCGGTGGCCTATGCACGGCAGGAGAGGCTGCCACTCATCCTGTTGGTGCATGATTTTTTGGAAGACTTTGAGCAGGTTTATGATTGGGCTAGAAATACACAAAGAAGATCAATGGTGGCAATGTATCGGGCAGCATCTGTCAGGCTCTGCATCAGCCCTGCCATGCGGGATTTTCTTCTCGAATGCTACGGTGTGGACGGTTCAGTGCTGTACCCTAATCGGTCGGAGCATATTGCCGCCAGACCGCTGGAGGAGACTTTGCAGTTGAAGAACGAAGGGCGCATGACGATCGCTTATGCGGGAAGCCTTGTTTACGGATACAATGAAGGCATTGCCTCGCTGTTGCCGGCCATTGAATCCGCTGGACATCAACTTCGTATCTATTCTGCTCATAGGCCGCCGTGGTCTTCCTCCGCAGTTGAATACTGCGGATACAGCCCTTCGGTCGAAGAAACTTGGGTGCGGGTACAGCGTGAGGCGGATGCAGTGCTGCTGCCCTACAGCCACGGGCGGCAACATGAACGGCTCTACCGAACACACTTCCCGAGCAAACTCCCGGAGTATCTCGCGCTGGGAATGCCCGTGCTTGTCAGCGGCCCTCCGTACGCAACCGGTGTGGCATGGGCCCGGCAACATCCAGGCGCGGCCATGGTGTTAGACTCGAATTCGAGCGAATCGGCAGCTGCAGACCTGAAGCAATTGGCAGCAAACGCCGACTTGCGCCGCAATTTGGCGGAGGGTGCTGCAACAGCATCGGCACTGGAATTCGATCCCAAAGGAATTCGTGAGGAGTTTTACGATGAAATTCGGCGCAGCATCGGCCGAAACAAGGTCCCCTGAACAAAGCTTTTGGTGCAGTGCGGAAAATCCTTTTACGGCAAATTCAGGAGCGGGCAATGCTTAGGCCAGCTGAGAAGTGTGGTGTTGGAGTGGCTGGATGGATTTGGAGGCCGCCGCTTGATCTTCTGACTGGCCATGACGGCGCGAGATCTTTCATTCCCGCTTTGGGCTCCTCATCATTTGTTCCGTTCCCCATAATCTGTACATGAGTTCCGGCGATCCCAAACTTTGGCATTGGCAGCCTGAATCCGTCGGAGGATGGTTGTTTTGCGCTTATGCGCGAGGTGTGCCGGAACACCCGTGCAAAGGGCGTCTTTTGCACATGTTGGCACGGTGGTGTTGTCGAGGTGGAGCATGGGTCAGGAGCGCACAGGGTGCTCGGTTCCTCGCCAACGCAGAGGATTACATCGGGTGGGAGATCCTGTGCAACGGTGTTTTTGAGCCGCGGACTCTTGATCTCGCAGTGCGTTTGATGAGGAAAGCCCCCGAGGGGATTTTTCTCGATATCGGAGCAAATCAAGGCGTTTTCACCGCAGCTGTCGGAGTGGGAGCGGCGTGCGAAGTGGTGGCTGTAGAACCTGCCCCCGAGGCGTTTGTCCAACTGCAAAAGGTTGTGGCGGGCAATGCCGATCTCCGCGCCCAGCTTGTGCATGTTTGTGCGGCGCCTAACGCTGGCATGATTCCATTTCATGCGCCGCAAGATGGCAAGGGAGCTTGGGGGCACATGACTCCGAAGCTGGAAGCAGCCCGGTGTGGGACGATAAGCTTCTGGTCCGCGACACTGCCATTGAACCAAATCCTGGCATCTTCATCGGTTCCGCGTGTCCATCTTGTGAAGCTGGATGTGGAGGGATTTGAAATCGGAGTTCTTCAGGGACTGAATTTTCAAGGCCCTTGTCGCCCTTGTCACGTGATCATGGAATGTGGACCAAAAGAATCTTCGAAGATCGACTTTCTAACTCAACAAGGATACGTGGCGCGCAGCGTGGACGGACGTCCGCTGGATGTTGGCGCGGAGAACTGGAGCGAGGGCAACCTTTGGTTTGAAGACAGCAATCCCGGCAGATGAACCGCAAGCCGCAAGTCCACCTGTTTTACGATTACCTTTCATTCCCTGGGGGCGGGATGGGAACATACCTGGATGCCCTTTCGAGACATCTGCATCAGGTGGGGAATGTGCCATTTCACGTGTGGGTAGCGGAGGAGAGACCGACAGAATTGGTGAATGACTTGATTGCGGCGAAAATTCCTGTTTCGCGGCAGCGTCAACTGCGCGGAGCGCGTTGGCACACTCAAAAGCGTGTTCTCATGTGGCGCATGGCATGGGCTCTCCGCCCGGGTGACTGGGTCTTTTGCCTTTCACCTCCCTCAGCGCCTCTCTATTTGGAACTGGTGAAACTGGTGCACAGGCGTGGGGCGCGAATTGCGGTGAGCTGGTTTGTGGCGCCAGAATTTTGGACTGCCGAGCTTGTTCTGCCGCATGATCCCGCCAAAATTAAGCAGGCAGTGGCTGAGACCGATGTGCTGATTTCCGTTTCACGATGTACGGTCCACCAATTCGTTGAGGTTTATGGCGTGCATAATCCCGTGAGCGTGGTGCCCTACCACAATCGCCTTTTTTTTGAAGGTGCCTTACCACTGCCGGCGGGGCCGCCGTGGTCCATTGGTTACCTTGGGCGTCTCGACATTCTCCAAAAAAACCTCGATACTTTTCTGCGCGCCTTTGGCCGGCTTCGAGACCAGGAGCCCGAGGTGGAATTTCATTTGTTCGGTGGTGGCGAGGACCGGGCCGCGCTGGAAGAGATGGTGCGGGATCTACAGCTCACGTCTGCCGTGCAATTTCATGGCGTGTATGATCATCGTCATGACCTCCGTGGCATCATGCAACGATGCCATTTCTTTGTTTATCCATCAAGATCAGAAGGCGGTCCGTGCTTTTCCCTTTTGGAACTGCTCCAGGCGGGCCGTTATTGTCTGGCCAGCCGGGTCGGCGGGATCCCGGATCTATATGAAGGTCATGACGAGGCGGGCCTTCTACTGGACAACAAGGATGAGACAGGAATCCTCGAAGGAATGCTTGCCGTACTGCATCGGCTTCGATCTGGCCAGCTGCAGGAAGACGTGATCCGGGAGAGGTATTTTGATGGTTACGACATGGACAGCGCCCATCGCGCATGGCTAAGAGCACTGAGGCTCGATGAGGTTAAAGAGTTTCCTCCAGGATAATGCGTTATGTTTGCCCGGATGCTCTATTTTTCCGACCGTTTTCTTCATGAGGCAACGCGCTTCCAGAGCTCGTTAATCTGAGGGAGAATGCTTCGCTCCACATTTAGAACCCGCAAACAGGTCATCATGTCGCCCAAAAAAATCTTCACCCAGCTTTTGCCATACGGCATCATCGTTGCCCGGGATCGCATGCGCACACTAAGGTCGCTTGGCTTTCGACCTTCCATGGCCGACTGGTTGCGAACTGGAAGGTTGATTCAGTGTGCTGAAGGCACAGGTTTGCATTTATTGCCGCCGGGTTGCCTGCCGATGATTCAATCGGTCGTGGATGTGGGCGCCAATACGGGAGAGTGGTCAGCACAAGTCTTGGATCTTGCGGCGCCTTCTTCTTTAACCATCGTGGAACCCGATTCTCGGGCCTTAGAATCACTGCGGCATCGATGGCCCGGACGAGCTGGGATAACTCTGGAGGCCTGTGTCATCGGTGGTGACGACGGCAGCGTGGTGTTTAACAGCACTCGTGACAGCACGGGAGCATCGGTTCTCAAGCCATCCGCGGAAATGAGCCGCTACGTGGGGGACAATTGGAAAATTGAACGGGCCATGGAGCTTCCCATGAAGCGACTTGATACTTTATGCGCTTCCATGAAGCGGATCGATATGCTCAAAATTGACGTTCAAGGTTATGAAATGGAGGCTCTCAAAGGTGCGGGTGAGACTTTGAAGAAGACGGTCTTTCTGCTCATTGAGCTCAATTACTGCAAACAATACGAAGGCGGCGCGGAGATTGTTGAAGTGCATGAATGTCTGACTGAGATGCATGGCTTTGAGATTTACGGCCTGTCAAGCCCGCTTATTATTGCAGGACGCGCCACGATGTCTGACGGGCTTTATTTTAATCCCCGATTGTTGGACTTGTGACGGGTCCACAGCCAGCAATCGCTGTGAACTGCCTCGAGGATCACCCAAGACACCCTATAACGTGGTCGCGGAGAGCAGTGATATTGTGATTTCATACCTTTTCCAAACTCGTAATTTCTGATGGATGTCTTTATGCCGTTATTCGCCAAAATCTTAAGATACCTTCCAGAATTTGCCGCCCTCACCGGATATGCAGGAGGAGAAAGAAAACGGAAGGCACGACGTCGGTTGTCATACGCGCTGATGTATCGCGATGCTGAGCTTGTAACATTTCGTCGTGGTCACCATCTGTGGACAGCATTTGTAAACGATTGCGTGACCCGCGAGATTTGGTGTGAAGGTCACTTTCAGATGGATGTAGCCAGTCCACTTCATCAATGGCTCGAACAGAATAGCCCGAGATATGTAGGCGAACGCAAAATTGTGATCAACGTCGGGGCAAATATAGGCGCGACGGCTCTGGTTTTATCAGAATTAACCTGCAAGAAAATTCTTGCCATTGAGCCGATTCCCACCACCTACGAAATCCTGCGTCAGAACGTGCAGCAAAATGACATGGGTTCCTTGATCATGCTGGAAAACAGCGCGGTATCAACTTTCGACGGAAAAATGACTATGTCGCTCATCGATGATTCAGGGCAGGCTGAGTTCTGCCGGGAAAATGACAGCCACGCGAAAGTAGTCCGAAGCCGGCCACTTATAAATATTCTCGAAAGCCATGGGATCGCACCCGATGACGTAGGATTTGTCTGGAGTGATACGCAAGGAGCGGAGGCCGATGTTTTGGAAACCGGAGCTGCACTGTGGCTTGGTGGAACTTGTTGCTGGATGGAGTTCTGTCCGGACCTGCTCAAGAAGCAAAACGCCTACGAGCGCTTCATAGGCGCCGCGTTGCGTCATTTCAGAAGCTTCATAGCTCGTGAGAGTTTCAACGCAGGAGATGCGGCAATCTATGGAGAGCCGATTCTTAATCTCGAAATTCTCGGGCGTAAATTGGAGGAGTCGGGACAGCACCATACCGATGTGTTGTTGATTCCAAAGGTTGAACAATGAGCGGGCACAAGCGTGTATGCCTTGATGGCACTCCCTTCCAGCAAGGAATGAGAGGAGGGGGCGTGCACCGCTATGCGCAAAATCTTCTGTCGGGGCTGATTGACCGGCGGATGGCTGTTTCCGTTTTGGGTGGGGCCGGGCATTGTCCTGACGAATGCCAGCAGATGGCATCCACACTCCACGAATTGCGGGTGAGGGAAAACCACCGCTTTAATTCCATTGCCAAGCGGATCAACTGGCTGCTGGAAGATTTTCAAGACCGTATTTTCGCAGCCCGCAGTTCCAGCAGGGTTCTTTTTCATTCCCTGTACTATCGCTGTCCAGAGACGCGCGGCCCTGTGATGGCCACTTTTTATGATGCGCTCATGGAACATTTTCCGACATTTTTCACCGGCACCTACTGCGACCGCATACGCGAAAAGAAAAGACAAGTGCTCAGGCGCGCTGACCGTGTCATTTGCATTTCACACAGCGCTCTCCATGACTGCGTGAGGTTTTTCGGCGTGCCAGAAGAACGCTGCCGCGTCGTGTATCTGGCCGCCTCGGAAAACTTTGGCGGAAGCAAGGTTGTAAGGGATAATTCCGGAACCGACGCCCCATTTGTTTTGTATGTAGGACAGCGCCTTCCGCACAAAAATTTCGGCAACCTGCTGGCAGCATTTGCCTTGCCAGAGATGCCGGCGGACGTAAAGCTACGAATCGTGGGTGGCGCAGCTGATCTGGAGCCGGAGTACGCAGCCCAAGCTCAAGGACTTGGGATAGTCCAGCGGCTTGAATTGATGGGACGCTTGGATGATTTCACATTGCAAAAGCTGTATTCCAAAGCCGCATGCACCGTTGTGCCCTCCTGGTATGAGGGATTTGGCCTGCCGGTCATTGAGGCGCTCGCCGCGGGCAGTCTGGTGGCTTGTTCAAAAACGAGCAGCCTGCCAGAAGCAGGCGGGGATGCGGCCTACTATTTTGATCCTGCCCTGCCCGAATCAATTGGCGCCACACTTCGGCAGGTTCTTGCTTTGGGAGAGGTTGAACAACGCACTCGCCAAGACATGGGACTGGCTCAGGCCGCGAAGTTCAGCTGGAACCGTATGGTCAGCGAAACCATCGGTGTTTACAGCGAATTGCAGTGATGGACTCTCCTCCGAAAGATGACCACAAACTTGAGTGGGAATGCCAGGGACCGCTGCCGCGCCTCATCTATATTGCCGAAGTGCCGGTGGAACGCACGGTTGCCGGAGCGCTCCTGCTCTATCGTCTGCTCCAACACTACCCGAAAGAAAAGCTCCAGGTCTGGCAGACCACTGCCGGCGACGAAAAACTGCGCCTCCATGGTGTCGAATATTTCATGCCGAAATTTCCTCTTGCAAGGCTGCGTCACTCGCGATTCGCTGGATGGCATACCCGCTTCGTGCATTTCAGCGCCTTCTTGCTCGCTAGAGCGCTCTGGCGACGGGCGGAAGCATTCCGTCCCGAGGCGGTGCTCACGGTCACCAACGGCGACTATTGGAGCGTGGCGGCAGCACTGGCCCAGCTCCACAATTTGCCGCTCCATTTGATATGTCATGACGACACCAGCCAGAGCTTTTCATCGCTCAGGCGGCCATGGCGGAAGGAGGATCCACTTTCTGCCACTTACCGGATGGCAAGTTCGCGGCTCTGCGTGTCGTCCCCCATGGAGGAAACCTATGAGCGGCGGTTCGGCGTGCGTGGCACTGTCATGCTTCCCAGCAGAGGAACAGATTGCCCAAAGTTCGACGACGTTCCTGAGCGGCTCCACGGGAAATTCCCCGCGCCAAGAGTTGCTTACGCTGGCAGCCTACATTCCGCGGGTTACCTGCAGGCTCTGCAAGACATGGCGGAGGCCCTGCAACCACTCGGCGGGAGCCTGTGGGTGTATGGTCGTGACGGCATTTCGCATGCCGACACAAAAATTCTGAATGCGCCAAACGTCAAATTCCAGGGGTTTGTGCCGTCCGAAAAACTTCTCCATCGGTTAAGGGCGGAAGCAGACTTTCTCTATTTGCCCATGTCCTTTGAACCTAGCCAAAGCCTCAACATGCGGCTGAGTTTCCCGAGCAAGCTGGCTGACTACACGGCGATAGGACTGCCTATCCTCATCTTTGGGCCTCCCGAATGCTCCGCAGTACGTTGGGCTCTCAACCATCCGGGTGCAGCTGTCGTCGTTTCATCCGATGATTCGCGGGGTATGGAAATCCAGCTCAAGGAACTGATTTCCAATCCGTCAAGGTGCCTTTCCCTGGCGCGTAAAGCCATGGAGGCAGGAGCAAAGGACTTTTCCTCAACCAAGGCGTGGAAAATTTTTTCTTCGGCACTCACCCGTTCTTTCCAGAAACCCCTCCTTGGCCGGGCACAGGTCGGTGAAGATTTTGTAAAATGAAATTGAGTTCACTGCCCGCGTACCTGCGTTCAGCCTCGCGCTTCGCAAGAAGCGGCAGGAGTCTGTCTGATCTTCCCTCTGCCGCACTGCTTGGTCTGGCGCGCCGGAGTCCTTTTGACGGGACCACCTGTCTGAACCGGATTGCCCAACGGCTGTTCCGGAAAATCCGTGTCCACCCCAGACTTCTTTCAGGACTGGCTGTTGAGGTGGATACATCTGATTTGGGACAGCTTATCTGTTACGAAGAGGTTTTGATGGAGAATGTTTACAATCTTGATCTCGTGCCTTTTGTACCCGAGTTGATCGTCGATTGCGGAGCGCACATTGGTCTCTTTTCGATGCTTGCGCTTGCGCGTTTCCCCAAGGCCAGACTGATGGCTTTTGAGCCGAATCCAAAAAATGCCGCACAGCTCCGGCGAAATCTTGCTCCCTTCGGCGACCTGGCGCAAATTCACGAGGCCGCAGTGTCGGTGGAAAGTGGAGAAAGCTGGTTTGCCAGCGGGGAAAGCAACACAGGGAGGCTGGCCTCTGGGGGCGCGGGAGAAGGCTGGTTGGTGCAACTGGAGAGCCTGCCCCAGCACATTACGCGGATGGGCCACCGGGCCATGTTGCTGAAACTCGACGTTGAAGGTGAAGAACTCACGATCGTTCCTGAAATCGCGCCCCTCCTTCCGCCCAGTTGTGGTGTATTCTTTGAAACGCACGATGGCAAGTCCGCATGGGACAGAGTCTCTGCGGCATTTGAAGGCAGCGGCTTTCAAGTAAGCTGCCTTCGCGATCGGGACATCTACCGCGAAGGTTTCGCCTCGCGTTGCAAAGCGGATGCCCAATCTTTCGCAAACTCGCCCTGACTTTTCATGGCCCAATGTCGCGTCTACCTTACGACCTACCGCAGGAACAAGCTGCTCCAGCGGTCCCTTGACAGCCTTCTCGCGCAAACATTTCAGGACTGGGTTTGCGAACTGCACAACGACGCGCCGGACGATCCGTATCCTTCTGATCTGGTCAGGAAGTTGAACGATCCGCGCATTACGTATGTGCCGCATCCGCAAAACTTCGGGCCGGTCAAATCATTCAACTTGTTCTTCAAGCCTGTCGCCGAGCCATTTTTCAGCATCTTGGAGGACGACAATTGGTGGGAGCCAAATCTGCTGGAACGTCTCATTCATTTGTTAAATCTGAATCCGGAGGCAAACTTGGCCTGGGGCAACATGTTGTTTTGGCAGGAAAAAGAGGACGGCTCCTGGGAGAACACTCACCGCACCGTGTGGGACCGCCAGACTTACTCCAATCCCACCACCTTTCAATGGCCCGACGTGCGTCAGGTCTATGGGGCAATTCATTCGATCGGATCCATGGTCGTACGGACCAGCGCATTCACCACGCGACCCGTACCTGAGTCATTGCCCTTTTTTGCCATCGATCCGGCTCGGGAACGTCTCTATCCATCCTCGATGATTCTTGAACCGCGAGTCGTGGCCAATTTTGCTTTCACCCGTGTCACGGCCCGCAAGACCACCGTTACGGAGAATACCCAGGCCAGCGTGCTTCTCGCCTGGAGCTTTTTAAAGCACGTAGAAAAAGACAGGTCCTTCCATGACCAAATCTGGGAAAACGCTCAAGGCTGGCCCGTGCGTCACTCAAACGTGTTGATGGTGGCGGCCTTCCTGGCGGGAAAACCTGGATACTTGTTCAGGCATGCCCGCGCTTTTGATTGGTTTTTTTTCCTCGCCTCCTTAATAAAACGGCCGGTCAGAATGTTTAGACTTTTTCGCTCGCGCCAGGATTTTACCGAAGTAGCTGAATTTCTTGACCGTCACACGTCCGAGAACTGCAAAATCATTGCAAAACGTTTGGATGCTGGGGAATCCTTGCAGCAGTGATCTGCCTCGTGAAGACGCTCCTTGTTCCAAGTAGCCGCAGATTCCCATATTTTTTAGTTTCCCTTTCACCTTCCCGTCATTTGTTCCGCGCCCCATGAGTTTCGCCCACCTGTTCAACGCCTACCCGCTGGAAGACTACCGCGCCCATCGCGCAGAGATTGATGCTGCCGTGCAGCGGACGCTGGACGGCGGTCATTACATCCTGGGTGGGGAAGTCGATTCCTTTGAACGGGAATTCGCGGGATTCATCGGCGTGAAGCACGCCATCGGCGTCGCCAACGGTACGGATTCCATCGAGCTTCTTCTGCGTGCGCTGGGCATTGGTGCGGGCAGTGTCGTCGCCGCGCCCTCGCAAACTGCGGTGGCGAGCATTTCCGCCATTGCACGCACTGGCGCCACCCCGGTGTTTGTGGATGTGGACCCTCAGACCTGCACCCTCTCCCCTACGAGCCTGGAGCAGCTCGCCCGGTCTCTGCATGGGAAAAATCTCAAGGCAGTCCTCGCCGTGCACCTCTATGGTCATCCCGCGGATCTCGCCGCCATCGCCACCGTCTGTGAAAAATATAATCTTGTCCTGTTGGAGGATTGCGCGCAATGCCACGGCGCGAAGCATCAAGGCATCGCCGCTGGCGCCATCGGTCGAGGTTCCTCCTTCAGCTTCTATCCCACCAAAAACCTCGGCGCCATCGGCGATGGCGGCGGCGTCTGCACTAATGATGACGAACTTGCGGACAAGGTCCGCTCCCTCCGCCAGTATGGATGGAAGGAACGCTACATCAGCGCGTGGGAAGGTGTGAACAGCCGTCTTGATGAATTGCAGGCGGCAATCCTGCGCGTGAAGCTCAAGTCGCTCGCCCGTTCCAATGCCCGACGCCGTCACCTGGCCTCGCTTTATGCCCAGGGCCTTGCCGGGCTGCCCGTGGATCTTCCGGTGGAACGCTCCGGCTGCGAGCACGTTTATCACCTCTACGTCATTCGCACCCGGGCACAGCATCGCGACGCACTGATGAGCCATCTGCGCGCTCAGGGCATTCCGGCTGCGCTGCACTACCCCGCCGCCGTGCATCAGCAGCCCGCCTACGATCACATCACCCGCAGTTCGCCGCCGCTTCCGAACACGGATGCGCTGGTCCCCGAAATTCTCAGCCTTCCCCTGCATCCCTATCTGTCTGACGAGGCAGTGCAGGTGACGTGCGGAAGCATCCGTGCTTATTTCCAAAGCGTCTCCCATGGCTGACCTGAGTTCCCCCACGCCGCTGGTTTCCTTTGTCGTGCCGCTATATTTTACCGGCGGCGACGGCGTCGTGAAATTGCTCGACGCGTTCCGCCTGCTCCCCATTCAGGGCGGCTATGAAGTGGTGCTTGTCAACGATGGCAGTACCGACGGCACTGCGGCCCGCGTCCGCGAGATCATGCCCACCATGCCGGTGCCGGTTGTCTTCGTGGACATGGCGCGAAACTTTGGCGAGCACGCCGCCGTCCTCGAAGGCTTCCGCCACGCCCGTGGAAAATATGTCATCAACCTCGACGACGACCTGCAGAACCCCGTCAGCGAGGCGCTCAAGCTTCTGGATCATATTCAAAAGACCGGCGCGGATGTGGTCTATGCCTACTACGAGGAAAAGCAGCACCACTGGTTTCGCAATCTGGGCAGTGCATTGACCGGAAGAATCGCCACCCTGCTTTTGGACAAGCCGCGCGATCTCTATTTGTGCAGCTTCAGGGCACACAGCCGCGCGCTCATTGACCGCCTCACGCGCTACACCGGTCCTTATCCCTACATTGACGGGCTTATCCTCGGCGCCACCAATCGCATCGAACGCCTTCTGGTGCGGCACGAGGCGCGTGAGGACGGCCAGAGTGGCTACACTCTCCGGCGGCTCCTGCGGCTCTGGGCCAACATGTTTTTCAATTTCAGCATCATGCCGCTGCGCGTGGCCAATCTTCTTGGCACCATCCTCTGCCTCTTTGGCATCTTGACGCTCATCGCCGTCCTCCTGGAAAAACTTCTCTGGGGCGTCAGTCAGGGCGGCTGGACCTCCATCATGGCCACCATCTCCATCTTCTCTGGCAGCCAGCTCGTCATCCTTGGCGTGATCGGGGAATACGTGGGCCGTACCTACATGACCTTGTCCGGCAAACCGCAGAGTCTTGTACGTGAGGTGCTGTCCCACACCGTCTCGACTCCCTTGGTCGCAGATGCAAAATCGGTCTGAACAACTCTCTGGCTTCGAGCGCAACTCCTTGCTTGGCAAGCCGGGACACGGCGTGTTAGTCTTGCTTTTTTACCAGACAAAAAAATGCGCCGCTTTCCGCTTTTCAGCCCGAAAACATGCCGGTAAATCCGCCAGCGTCGCCAGACGTCAGGGCGGCCCCAGGCCATTCCGGAGCGGCGAATTCTCCTTTGAAGACCGGCAGCCAGGTCGCCTGGATGTTGCTGGCCATCGGACTCGTGGCCTTCGGCCTGCGCGTGGCCGTGGTGACCTTTCATCCACAGAAAGGACATTGGTTTCACGAAGACACCATCTTCTACCTCGAGAACGCGCAGGCCATTCTGAACGCCGGCCTGCCCACCCTCAACAAGGCGCCCCTTGGCTTCTCCTACATCCTGGCCGCCCTGCTGAAGTTGGGTTTCGACCTCACAACCATCGCCTTCGTGATTCAGCCGCTGGCCGGTGCCATCGACTGTCTGCTGGTCTTCGTCCTTTGTTCCAGATTCGGTCAGAGCCGCGCCGGACTCTTGGCCGCGGCCCTTTGCGCGGTTCATCCTTCATTGCTCAACAGTTCCAGCCAGGTTCTTTCGGAAGACTGGGCCATGCTCTTTTTCCTGCTCGGCCTGATCGCCGCCAGTTCACACAAGAAACGGCTGCTCTTTCCCGCCGGACTGCTTTTGGGCTTTGCCTGCGCCATCCGTTCTCCGTGCCTCGCCATGTTGCTGGGGCTCCTTGTTTGGCTGTGCTGGACTGACCGTGCCAAAGGATTCCGGCGCGTCGCCCTCGTCGGCTTGGGGGCCGCGCTTCCGATTCTTGCCGTTTCCATTCATCTCGGCATCGCGAGTCACTCCACCGTCTTCCTGACCTTGCAAAGCAGCGAGGCGGACACCGTCAAACCCGTTCTCGGAGGCTTCGAGGCCTTGGATCCGCAGACACAGCGCGCGCGCGGCTGTTATTTTGAGTTTGCGATGTCCCACCCGCTCCAGTTTGCTCAGGAACGCATGGTAAGTTTTCTTACTTTTGCTTCACCTTGGCCTTTCGGGGACGATCGGCCCTTGATGCGCAAATGGATTCTCTGTATCAGTGACGGCGTGGTTCTGCTGGCCTCCTTGCTGGCCGCCTATGCCTTGGGAAGACGCCGCACTCAGCGCGGCTGGTTTGTCCTGCTCTGGCTCCCCTGCTGCATGTGCCTTTTCTACACCCTGTTCTTCTCCAATCCCCGCTACCGCGTGCCCACCCTCCCCCTGCTCATCGGCTTTTCCGCCATGGTTTTCCTTCCCAGGGTGCAGCGTATCGGTTTCAAGAGGCAGCAAATCCCAGGCGGCTAAAACGGAACAGCATCCAAAGAATCCTTGATGGCTCGGAGGGCTCAATCATGAGCATGAGCAAGATTCGAAATGAAATAATTCCTCCACCGGATGAATCCGACCCAATCAAACCTCGCGATAATCGTGCATTCCGATCGCACTCGCAGAACCGCCATCGGGCTGGTAAGGGTTCAAGACACCGGAGACTCGCCTTAGCGCGGCACATCTCCTGCAACGGAAAAATCACCCCATCCATGAAAGAGGCCAGCGTCCATCCCACCGCCATTTGCGAAGCCACCCACCTTGGCCACGGTGTCCAGATAGGCGCTTGGTCCCACATTGGCTTTGGTGTCAAAATCGGCAACGATTCCGTGATCAGTTCTCATGTGCGCATCGGCCGGAGCACCCAACTCGGTGAGCGGGTCAGCGTGGAGGGCCCCACCCATGTCGGCACCGGCGCGGAGATTGAGGATGATGTCTATATCGGCAGTGGCGCCAGTTTCTCCGAGGGCAAGCCCATTGTGCTAAAGCGCGGCTGCCATATAGGCGCGAACTCCACCCTCGCCGCCGGCATCTCCATCGGTGAGCGTGCTGTCGTGGACCCTGGTGCGGTGGTGCTGCAGTCGGTCCCTCCCAATGTGGTCGTGGCGGGACACCCCGCAAAAGTGGTTGGCTTTGCCAACACGGAAAAGTCGCGTGTCGTGGCGCCCCCGGCCTCCAACACCGAGGCGCAGGTGACTGAGTCCAAGGTGCACGGCGTCCGCACTCACGAGCTGCCTTACATCAGCGACCCGCGTGGCAATCTCACGGTGGGTGAATTCGGAAAGACCCTGCCCTTCCTGCCCAAACGCTACTTCGTCACCTTCGACGTGCCGAGTTTCCACCTTCGCGGTGAACACGCCCACCACAAATGTGAGCAGTTCCTCGTCTGCGTGCGCGGCTCCTGTGCCGTCGTCGTGGATGATGGCACCCGACGCGAGGAGTTCCTTTTGGACCGCCCCACCTTCGGCGTCTACGTGCCGCCCATGGTCTGGGCCACTGAATACAAGCACTCCCCCGACTCCACCCTGCTCGTCTTCGCTTCCCATCATTACGATCCCGCAGACTACATCCGGGATTATCACGAGTTTCTCGCCATGGTACATGTCCGCACCAAAGGCGCGCGTGGCACCGCCGCCAAATCACGGTCCAAGTCATCATGAGGAAATTTCCACCCCGGCCATGATTTTTTGGAAAATGTTTGGCAGCCACTGACCCTGATGCCGCTTTTCTCCATCGTTACGCCCACCTTCAACCGCCTGGACTTTCTTAGGGAGGCCCTCGGCTCGATTTGGGCTCAGCGTTTCAAGGACTACGAAGTCATCATCGTGGATGACGGTTCAACGGACGGCACGGCGGATTTCCTGGCGTCCCTTGGTTCCCGGGTCCGTGTCCTGAGGCAGGCCAACGCGGGACCCGGCGCGGCACGCAATCTGGCGCTCCGCCATGCCACGGGAGAATACATCGCCTTTCTCGACAGTGATGATCTCTGGCTTCCCTGGACCCTGGCGGTTTATCATGAAGCGATCGAGCGCCATGTGAAACCTTCCTTCATCACCGGCAAATTTCACCGCTTCCGCAAAAGGGACGAACTGGTGGGCACCGCCGAGCGGCCGCTTGAAACCAAGTGGCGGTCAGACTACCTGGCCACCGAAGAGTCCCCGCATTGGTATGGAATTTCGTCGTTTGTCATGAAACGGGATCTCGTTCAGGCGGCGGGTGGGTTCACGGATCTCTCCATCAACGGAGAAGATGCTGATTTGGCCCTGCGCCTTGGCGATGCGCCGGGCTTTGTGGAGGTGCTTGACCCGGTGACGTATGGTTACCGCGAACACGGCGGCAATGTGCGGTATCAGGTTGCCAAAAGCGCCGAGGGAGCCTTGTTTCAGCTGGGCCAGGAAGAGCAGGGTTGCTACCCAGGGGGGGCCTCGCGGGCCTTGGAACGCTGGCGGGTCATGAGTCCCCTTCTGAGAGCCTGCTCGGTCGCCTGCCTGCGGCAGGGCCTGCGCGATCAGGCGTGGCAGATGTACAAGCGCACCCTGCGCTGGAATCTGGCCCTGCACCGGTGGAAATATCTCGTGGCATTTCCACTGCTGGCGCTCAAGACTGCGCTGGTCGGCTACCGCAGTCATGGGGCGGCCGCCAAAACAAATCCCCCAGGCGTTGCATGCTAAAATCTCTTGTGAAGAGCGGTCTGCGCCGCATCGGGTGGTACGAAAAGGCCAGCAACCTGTGGATCTGGCTGCGTCCCAAGTTGGACCGCCCGGTGCGCCTCTTGATGTGGAGAGACGCTCGCACCATCCGTCGCCATCTTGCCGTGGCAGCGCCAAAGAAATTGCACGTTGGCTGCGGCCCGCACCATCTCGAGGGCTGGCTCAATGCGGATCTCTTTCCTCGAGGAAGTCAGATCCGTCTGGACGCGACGCGGCGCTTTCCACTGGATGACAACACTTTCGATTTTGTCTACACGGAGCACATGATCGAACACATCCCGTGGACCGCCGCCCTTTACATGCTCACGGAAATTCATCGTGTGCTGAAACCCGGGGGCGTATTGCGCGTCGCAACACCAAACATGGAATTCCTGACAAGCTTGCTGCAACGAGACCTCCCAGTAACTTCGGAGACGTATCTCCAGCACAACCGCAAGGTCATGACGCCTTGGGCTCCCGCCGCATCGGGCATCTTCATTTTCAACCATTTCATGCGTTCATGGGGACACCAGTTCATCTATGACTCCGCCACCCTCACCAGCACCATGGAGAGGGCGGGGTTCACAGAGATTGTCGGACGCCCCCTCACCAAAAGCCTGCACCCCGAGCTTTGTGGACTTGCCGCTGAAACTCGCATGCCCCCCGGATTTCTTGCCATGGAAACCATCGTCCTTGAAGGCACCAAAGCACCACCACGGGATTCGGCATCCTCAGCTCCGGTCTGACCCCGCATGAGACTGCTGGTTCGCGGCTTCCACTGGCTCGCCTCTCACGGGCGCAATCTCTGGTATCGCGTGCTTGGCGTCCGCATTGACGGCTATTGCTGGCTGCGTGCCATCGAAGTGCCGGGTCACTGGGAATACATTCATCTTGGCAAGGGCGTGGCCTTGGACCGTGGCGTCGTGCTCCAGGTCTCCTGCCCGGTTCCCGGTTCGCTGCTGGAAATTGGCGCCGGCACTTATGTGAACCGCCACACCTACTTTGACGCGCATGAGGAAATGCGCATCGGCGAAAACTGCCTCATAGGCCCCCATTGTTATTTCACGGATGCCAATCACAACCACGAGCCCAACACTCCAGTCAACCTGCAGGGTATTCGCACCAAGCCGGTCGTCATCGGCAGCAATGTCTGGATCGGCGCGAATAGCATTGTCCTGCCCGGTGTCACCATTGGTGACGGCGCCGTGATTGGTGCTGGCAGCATCGTGACTCGCAGTATTCCGGCGGGTGCCCTCGCCTACGGCAGCCCGGCCCGCGTCGCGCGAATGCTCGCCCCAGACGCGAAGCCGGACCTTACACAGGATGTCTGAAGAAGGCCGCACCGCCAGCGTGGTGATCACCACGCGCAACCGGAAAGAGGATCTTCGCCGTGCCCTGCGCTCTGTCCTTGCCCAAGATTACCCCTGTGAAGTGCTGGTGGTGGATGACGGATCCACGGACGGCACCCTGGACATGGTGCACGACGAGTTCCCCGCAGTGCGCCTTGTGCGCTCCGAGGTCTCGCGCGGGCTGATCATGCAGCGCAATCAAGCTGCCATGCTTGCTCACGGTGACTTCATCATCTCAATCGACGATGACGCGGAATTCACCACCCCTTCGGTGGTGCGCCAGACCTTGGATAATTTCGACCACCCGCGCATCGCCGCTGTCTCCATCCCCCACAAGGACATTCGCATCAGCCCCGACTTCAAAACACCCATCCCTCAGGATTCGGGACGGTGGGCCGTGTCTTTTTTCATCGGAACTGCGCATGCGCTCCGTAAGGACATTTTCCTGCAAATGGGTGGTTACCGTTCTATTCTCGTCCACAGCACGGAGGAGCGCGACTACTGCAGCCGGCTTCTGAATTTTGGCTACATCACGCGGTTGGGCACCGCGGATGCCATTCATCACTATATATCCCCCATCCGCAATTCTTGGCGCGCCCGCATGTTCGAGCGCAGAAATGACATCTGCAATGTCCTTTGGAACGTTCCCTTTCCCAGCCTCTTGTGGCAACTCCCTGGCACTGTGGGCAACGGTCTGCTCTACGGTTTGAAAAACAAATGCCTCTCCGCGACTCTCACCGGCTACTTTCGGTCCATCCGCGTCTGCCTGCAGACTTGGCGCATGCGGGACCCCCTGAAACGGCACATCTATGCCCTGGTCAAGCGGCTGGACCGCCGCGGCGTTCTGCGGCTCGACGAACTCGAGTCAGAACTCGGACCCGCCGGCATCTGGCTGGGAAAAGGGCCCGGCATCCAGCCGGACTGGCGTCCGCAAAGTGAATGACACACCCCCCTTCGTGGTCTAACATGCAATGGCGATGAACATTCTGGGTGTGGCTGCATTGGTCGTTCGCAAGGTCCGGTATCAACTCGAGACCCTGCGCGCCTTGCTGCGCTATCCTCTCCGCCGGCAGAAATTGGTCTCCCGTCTTGCGGGCTCATTGAGCAACGTCAACATCGAGACCACCAACATCTGCAACGCCAAATGCGTCTTCTGTGCCTACCAGTATCAGACGCGCCCCACCGGGGTGATGGACATGAACCTGTTCCGCAAAATCATCGCTGATTTTGTTGAGTGCGGCGGCGGCACCCTCGGCTTCACCCCCACCGTGGGCGAGCCTCTCGTGGACAAGCACATCATCGAGCGCATCCGCTACGCGCGCCAGTTTCCGGAGATCACCTCCATCTCCATGTACTCCAACATGATCGTCTTGGACAAGCTGGGCGTGGAGGCCCTCGTCACGTCAGGCATCAGTGCCCTGACCGTTTCCACCTCCGGCTTTGACCGAGACATGTACCAGCGCGTTTACCGCTCCAGCCTGTATGATCGCATGCTGCAAAACGTGCTTGATTTTGCCGAGGTCAACAACCGCCTCGGCCGCCCGGTGAAGCTCTTTGTGGACATGCGGGTGGACAAACCCCTTAGCGAAGTGCTCTCTTATCCCGATCACCAGAAGGTCCTCAAGGTCGTGGGCGCGGAGAACATCGGGGTGAAATTTCGGTATGACTCCTGGGGCGGCAAAATCAAACAGGAGGAACTGTCCGGCGTCATGAAGCTGCGCACCGACCTGCGGCCCCGTTTGACACCCTGCGCCGAGCTCTACTTCGGACCCATGGTCTACTGGGACGGCAAGGTGGGCGGCTGCAACTGCCGTGACGTGGACGCACGTGAGCTTGTCGTTGGCAACGTCCGGGACAAGCACCTCGCGGACATCTGGTTCGGTCCCGAACTCCAGCAGCTTCGCGATGAGTTTACCTCCGGCAAGATGAACCCGCTCTGCCGCAAGTGCTCCCACTACAGCAATCTTTCCGTTTACCTTCGCAAGGATATGAAGCCTGTTCTGGATGCTTTCAAACCCTGCGCCAGACAGGCTCCCCCGCAGACACCGGTGGAAGAGAAAGCCCTGCATTGATCGTCCCGCGCCGGACCCTCATGTCTATTCTGTCATCGCTCAAGAAGCTAATCGTCCCTGCCGGTCGTCAATGGCGCACCATCCGCGTGGGTCCAGCCAGCGGCATACGGATGCAGCTGGACCTTCGCGATCAGTCGCAACGATATTTTGGATTGGATGAAAAGGAGCTGTTCAAGCCGCTCCGCAAACTGATGCCGGGCTGTCTCAGCATGGTGGATGTGGGGGCCAACGACGGCTACTACACACTCATTTTCCTTCGTGCAGGTGCGCGACGCGTGGTCGCCTGCGAACCCAGTGATGCGGTCGATCGTCTGTTGCAGAATGCCCAAGCAAACGGCTTTGAGCCCGGCGAGAAATTCCAAATCGTGCCCCGCCTGGTTGGTTTGGGTGAAGACAAGGCTGGCTTGGCGGACATCGTCCACGATTTACCAGGTCCCATCCTCATCAAACTGGACGTGGAAGGTGCGGAATTGGAAGTGCTGCAGAGCTGCGAAACCTTTGCTCGCCTGCAGGATCTCCACTGGATTGTCGAAACCCACAGCGCGGAACTAGAAGAGCAATGCATGAGGTGGTTCGAAAGCCATGGCTTCTCCTGCGAGATCATTCCCAATGCCTGGTGGCGATGCCTGCTCCCGGAGACCAGGCACGTCGCGCACAACCGCTGGATCGTTGCCGTTCCCAAGGCTTCTGAAAAATGATGTCCGGGCCGCCTGAGATCTTTGTCTTCACCTATCTTCCCAGCCCCTATCAGGTGGAGCTTTTTGATGCCTTGGCCGCTTCCGGTGTGAATCTTTTTGTCCTCTATGCATGCCGCAATCATCCCACACCCATTGCCGGGCGCTGGAGCGTCCCGCCCATGGCCCATGCTCATGCCTTTGCCGATCTTGAGGACTTCCAGTTGGGCGATGTAACGGACCGGCTTGAGCGCAGTGATTTGTATGTGATGAACTACTACCGTCACCCGGTCGCCAAACCATTGCTCTCGGCACGCCTTCGCTCGGGCAAAGCGTGGTGCTTTTGGGGCGAGCGTCCCGGCGCGCAACTGCGCGGTCCCGTCCGCAGCCTCGTGGGACGATTGTACCGCAAAATGGCTTTGGGATCATTGCTTCGCAGTCGCTCCTCCATCTGGGGGGTCGGCAGCTGGGCCGTCGAAGCATGGCGTCAGGAGTTCGGCGATCGGCGCGCCTATCACAACATCCCCTATTTCTCGGATCTCGGCCGCTTTGCCTGTACCCGCAAGACGCCCCCCCCACATCCGCTGCGCATGCTCTACTCCGGTTCGCTCATCGAGCGCAAGGGCGTGGACCTGCTGGCACAAGCCTTTGTCGAGCTCGCCCGCGAGCATCCCGACATTCACCTCACATTCGCCGGTGTGGGCCCGCTTCAATCCTCCTTGGAACAAATCTTGTCTCCCTGTCGCGACCAGGTGGAGTTTCTCGACTTCGTGCCGTGGACTGACCTTCCTTCTGTCTATGCCAAGGCTGACATCCTCTGCGTGCCTTCCCGCTATGATGGCTGGGCCATGGTCGTACCGGAGGGCTTGGCCGCCGGTTTGCCCGTGATCGCCACGGACCACACCGGCGCCACCCATGACCTCATCAAGACAGGCATCAACGGATGGATCATTCCCGCCAATGATGGTGGCTCCTTGTTGCAGTGTCTGCGGGAAGCTGCCGCCCTTTCCCCCGAACGGCGCGCCGCCATGAGCGGCGCTGCGGTTGAGAGTGTTTCGCAGCATCAATTGAGCGACGGCGTCGCGCGGTTTCTGCAGGCGGCGGGGGCCTCCCGGGCCGCATGAGAATCCTTCATGTCATCCCCTGGGTCAGTCTCGTCCGTGGTGGCCCCACGCAGGAAGTGCTGGACCTTGTGCCCGCACAAAACAAGCTCGGCGTGCAGGCCGAAATCGCGACAACGAACGATGACGGCCCGGGTCTGCTCAAGGTGCCGCTTGGCGAACTCACCACTTATCGCGGCGCTCCCGTGCGTTTCTTTCCCCGCTGGTCCCCCCGCGTCAGGGTCCTGCGCGAATTCATCTACTCCGCACCGCTCTCGCGGTGGCTTTCAGACCAAATGACCGGCTACGATCTGCTGCATGTGCACGGCATGTTCTCCTACCCCAGCACGGCCGCCATGCGCATCGCGCGGCGTCTGCGCCAGCCCTATTTGAACCGCCCCCATGGCATGCTCTGCGAGTGGTCGCTGCGCCGCAGCGCCTTGCGCAAAAAGCTCTACCTGGCCCTCTCCGAGCGCGCCAATTTAAACGGCAGCCTCGGCCTCACCTGCACCGCCGAGCAGGAATGCGCCGAAGCCGAACCCGTGGGCCTGTGTCCACCTTTTATCGTGCTTCCTTGCGGCCTCCACATGCCGCAGATCATCCCCCAAGCCCGCGATCTCCTGCGCGAAAAATATGCCTTGCCCAAGGACCGGCCGGTCATCCTCTTCTTCTCCCGTCTCCATCCCAAAAAGGGGCTCGATCTCCTGCTGGATGCATTGGAAACCATGACGGACTTGGATTTCACCTTCATCGCCGCCGGCTCCGGCGAACCGGAATACGAAAATGCCCTGCGCGCCAGAATCCAGCGCGGACCTCTCGCCGGACGCGTCCTCATGCCCGGCTTCATGGAGAGCGCTGACAAGGATCTTCTTCTTCAAGGCGCGGATGTCTTTGCGCTCACCTCGCATTCCGAGAGCTTCGCCATCGCCGCCTTGGAGGCGCTTGCTGCGGGAACTCCTGTCGTGCTCACCCCGGCCATTCCCCTGGCCTCCATCGCCACCAAGCACGATCTCGGTACGGTCACTGAACTCCAGGCGGACCACATCGCCTCAGCTCTGCGCGCCGAACTGAAGCGGCCTCGCGACGAGGCGCGCGCCACCCGTTCCCGCCGTTTGGTGGAGCAGAATTTCACTTGGGACATCATCGCACGGCGCAGCGTGCAGGTTTACGAAGCCGCCTTGCGGAAAGAACCCCTGCCTTCATGGGAGTTGGGCAACGTCTGAGATGAAAATCTCGCGGATACCCTTCTCTGGCGGCCCATGAATGTCCCCCGCGTCGCCATTTCCATCGTCACCCGGGATCGTGCCTCGGTGCTGCGGCACACCCTGCGTGAGCTGGGCAAACTGGTTCCGCCCCCGGACGAACTTTGGGTCTACGAAGACGCCTGCACCGATGAAACCTCCACGATGGTCGCCCGGGATTTTCCGCAAGTTCAACGGTTGTCAGACGACACCCCGCGCGGCTCCATCCACGGGCGCGATGCAATTCTGCGCACCGCGCAATGCGAAATCGTGCTGACCCTCGATGATGACAGCCATCCCGTGGAGACGGATTTCATCTCCCGTCTCAGGGCATTGCACGCCGCACAACCTCAGGCCGTGGTATTTACCTTCCCCCAGGTGACCGAGGAGTTCCCGGAAACCATGGTCGAGCCCGCCCCGTGGAGAGAAACCACCCCCACACAGGTCGCATCCTTCACCAATTCCGGCGCCTCCTACTGGCGCCCCACTTACCTCATCCTCCCTGGATTTGTGCCGGAGTTCATCCATGCCTATGAAGAGCCTGACTATGCCCTGCAGTGTCTTGCCGCAGGATTGCAGGTGGTCTCCGAGCCCTCCCTGACCATACGACACTATTACACCCCGGTGAACCGCAGTCCTTTGCGCACCCACCTTTCCCACTGCCGCAACGAGGTCTGGAGCGTGCTCCTGCGCGCGCCATGGCTGCTGGTGCCGGCCATGGTGGCCTTCCGCATGCTGCGTCAGATGGGAAACGCCACGCGTCTGGGAGGCTGGACCTGGGTGAAAAACCAGCCGCGTTGGTGGTGGGCCGCCGTGCGCGGAGCCGCGGGCATCTTGCGCAGGCGGCGCGCCGTATCCCTGAAGAATTATTGGCACTGGTTGCGTTTGTCGCGCAGACCGCAGCCTGTTTGCGTGCAAAGGTAATTGTGATGCCTCTGAACAACGACGTCCTTTTGGTGATTCCCTGCTTTCGTGAAAGCGGACGCCTCGGGCCTTTCCTTGAAGAACTCTGCCACAAGTTGGCGGCGCTGGGCGGCGTCCAGGTTTTGATCGTCGAGGATGGCGGTGGCGTGGAGGAGCAGCGCCTCATGGACGACCTCGTCGCCCCGTATCGCCAGAAATATCCCTTCATCCTCCCGGCGCGCCATCTCGTGGAAAATGTGGGCAAGGGCGGCGCCATCTACGCCGGCTGGTCGGGCGAGACCGAATCCCGCTGGCTGGCCTTTGTGGATGCAGACGGCTCCTGCGGAGCCTCGGAAGTGGTCCGCATCATCACCCAGGCCCGAAGTGAACAGGACGCTGCCCGGGCTTACTTTGCCGCGCGGGTGCGCATGCTGGGCAGGACCGTCAGCCGGCTCTGGTATCGCCATGTCATGGGCCGTGCCTATGCCACCATGGTGGAGTTCCTGCTCCACAGCCCCGCCTATGACACCCAGTGCGGGCTCAAGGTCGTGCCTCGCCTCGCCTTCGAACAGGTGCGTGACCACCTTGTACTCCGTGGCTTTGCCTTCGATGTGGAGTTGATGGTGGCACTGCAGTGCGCGGGGACCGAAGTCGTGGAGATGCCCATCAACTGGCATGAGACCGCGGGCGGAAAGATCAACCTTCTCAGCGAGCCGTGGCGTATGTTCTTTGATCTTCTCCAGGTCCGCTCCCGGCGCTCGGCGGGTTGCTATTCCAGCACACAGTCCCCCCGTTCAGAGAATTGAACATGATGGAGAAAAATTCGGGGGGCGTGTTGATGTTTCAGGTGGGTGCGCGGGAGCACTACGCGGTGGCGCGTGCCTTCCACGAACTGGGGGTTTTGGACCGGCTCGTCACGGATTTTTGGTGGCCCCCTGGCTTGTTGGCCTCCACGGCACCCCTCTCTTTGCGCGGTCGGTGGCACGAGAATCTCCGTGACGCCCACATCAAGTCGTTCAACCAGCAGTGTCTCCTGTTCGAGTCCCGCTCACGCCTCACGGACCAGCGGGGCTGGCGCCAGATGATGGATCGCAACCGCTGGTTTCAGACCCGGGCGGTCCGCTGGCTGGAGAAGCACTTGTCCAATGATGGTCAGACGCCCCCCATCATCGCCTCCTACAGCTATGCCGCCAGCAGGCTTTTCTTTGCGGGGAAGCGCCTCGGCTGCCGCACTATCATGTTTCAGATTGATCCGGGGCCCGCGGAGGAAGATATCTTGCTCCGCATCGAACAGAAGTACCCGGAGTTGATCAAAATGCGGGTGGTTGCCCCCCGCGAATACTGGTCGGACTGGAAACTCCAGTGTGAGCTGGCGGACATCATCGTGGTCAATTCGGAATGGTCCCGCAAATGCCTCATGGATGCAGATGTGGAAGCCGCCAAGATTCGCATCGTACCCCTGGCTTTTGAAAGCGACGAAAACACGCGTGCCGTCGGGACGAAGCAGTATCCCCAGGCCTTCAGTCCGGACCGGCCGTTGCGGGTGCTCTTCCTCGGTCAGGTGAATCTGCGCAAGGGCATGGGGGAGATCTTCCAGTCATTGCGGACTCTGCGGAACGCGCCCTTGGAGATTTGGTTTGCCGGCCCGGAGCAGCTCATCGTCCCGGAGGAGTTTCGTCAGGATCCCCGAATCAAATGGCTCGGGACGGTGCCCCGCATGCGCGCCCATGAATTCTACCGTGATGCGGATGTTTTCCTCTTTCCCACGCATTCGGACGGTTTTGGCCTCACCCAGCTGGAGGCTCAAAACAGCGGGCTTCCCGTCATTGCCTCCCGCTTTTGCGGCAGCGTTGTGCGCCACGGCATCAACGGCCTCGTGATCCCGGATGTGAGCGCTGTGGAAATCACCCGGGCCCTGCAGTGGTGTCTGGCGCATCCCGCGGGTCTGGCGGAGATGAGCCGCCATTCTTTTGTGGAAACGCAGTTCCAGCCCGCCGAGCTCAAATCCAGCATGCGCAAGCTGCTGGACGAATTGAATCCATCACTGCATTGAGCATTGCATTCATGCGCATTTCGTGGCAAAAAATCGTGTTTCCGCCAGCTTGCGGCCTGCTCGCCGTTGATCCCGGAATACCCCCAACAATTCATCGTTAACGTGCACTCGGGCGAGCTCACCATCAAACCCCCAAAAAACTGGGAACGCCTTTCCGCAGCTCAGCGCGCTTTGTGGATCGAATCCATCCCCGGGCAGCGCGGGTTCTTCCCGTGGCTGGGCATCGCAGGCAGCCTCTTGGGAATGCTCTTCGCCGTTTCCTCCGTTCCCGAAAATCCCAGCTTGCAAGGGGCTTTGCGAGTCCCCGCCCTTGGCATGGCCCTCGGGCTGGTCATTGGCCCGCTCCTCGCCGGGATCATGAATCCCCGCAACTTCATCCGCACAGAGAACATCATCGGGGTCACCCCCGCTTACTGGCTGCTGGTGGACCTGATTCAGGGCACCTCGGCCATGCCCGGCATCACTCAAGAGGCCGCGAGAATTGCCCTAAGTATGATCGGGGTTTGCACGGCCGCCTTCTGGCTGGGGACGCTGGGCAAACCTTGGTCGCTCCCGCAATCGTTTGTCCGCAGTTGTTCCATCCGTCCGCCCGTTTGGGCACTGTTCTCCCTGATTTGTGTTTTGTGGTTTCTGGCCATGCTGGCCTATGCCATCCCTTGCAAGTTCGATGTTGGCTTGATGTTCGAAAGCCTGGGCGCGGGACGCTGGAGTGCCCCATGGACACGTGGCCGGTTGGGGGATTGGGACGCTTTCCGCGATCACCTCGCTTATTTCGGCTATCTGCTGCCCGCCTTTTCCACCATGCTGGCACGCCGTCGTGGTTGGTTGCATCCCCTTTCAATAATCGGCGTCTTGATGGCGGTCATCTTTTTGTGCTTCTTGGCCCAGGGCGGAGCCCGTCGCCTAGTGGGCGCCACCTTGGGCGCCGCCGTCTGTTACTGGGTGCTGGACCGGCCCAAGGTGAAGTTCCTCCAGATTGCTGCGGCTGGTCTCGCCGTGATCGGCATTCTCTGGGTCATGCAGGTCATGATTTACACCCGAAACGAAGGAACGAAGGAGGATTTGAACAATGCCATGAAAATCGCCCTTCTCAACATCGAGGGCAAGAAAATCGGCCACGAGCAGTTCGACTATATACGCGTTGACGATAACTTTTATCGAGTTGCCATCATTGCGATGAATGTGCCGGCCAAGCACGATTATATTTACTGGGAATACATGTATTACGTCGTCATCCGACCCATCCCACGCGTGGTGTGGAAGGACAAGCCCATCGATCCCGGCTACGCCATCACGCTCATGAGTGAAGGGGGAACCTTGCTCTCCTGCACCATTCTCGGTGAACTCTGGATGAGCCTGGGTTATTGGGCACTCCTCCTGGGTGGCTGGATGCTGGGTAAGGCGGCGCGATTGAACTTTGTTTTCTTCCGCGCACCGGAAGGATCGCTGGCCCCTTTGTTCTACGGGTACATGACCATGTGGCTGTTCGTGGGGTATCGGTCGTTGCTCGAGATCGTTCTGTTCACTTACCCGTTGCTGGCTTGGATGGTCATTTCGTGGTTGATGCGCCGCCAGCTCGAGCGCCTGCGCTAGAAATCAGTGCCCTGCGGAAATAGTGCAAAGATGCCTGTGCTTTGGCTCGCCAACCAATTCGTTCCTCCGGACCTGGCACCCACCGCCCGTCTGCTGGGTGAACTCTCCCAAGGGTTGGGTGAACGCGGTTGGAGGATCCGCCTCCTCGGCAGAAGCGCCTCCTACCGCGCGGGCTCGGTGACCGGCCTCAGGCGCTGGCTGCGCGATCTTGTGGCTCACGTGGGGCTGTTTGTTAAGGGACTATCCGGTCCGCGCCCGGACATCATTCTCTGCCTGACGGATCCGCCTGCTCTCGTCTTTACCATGAAATGTCTCGCCTTCTGTCGCGGGTCGCGGTTGGTTCACTGGCCCATGGACGTCTATCCTCAAATCGCGGCGGCTCTGGGTGCCTTGAAAAAAGATTCGTTGATTTACTGTACCATCGCCCACCTCTCCGCGTGGGCGCTTCACAAAAGTGATGCCGTGGTTTGTCTTGATGATGACATGCGCAAGGCTCTCCTGCCTGCAGCCTCCTCCACCACTGTCATCCCTCCCTGGGTGCCGCAGGACATTGTCATTCCTGAGGCGCTGGCCTTTCCAGATGGACCGAAAATTAAATGGCTCTACTCCGGCAATCTGGGGCGCGCCCATGATTTTGAAACGCTCCTGCAGGCGCAGAGAATCCTCGAGGATGCGGATGCTCCTTTCGAGCTGGTCTTTCAAGGCGGGGGTGCCTGCCGTGAGGCCGCGCAGCAGCTCGCTACACATCTCGGACTGCGCTCCTGTCAGTGGCTTGAGTATGTTCAGGACGTGCAGCTGATCCCTTCCCTGCTCTTGGCCCATGTCTTGGTCGCCACGCAACGCGAGGCCACCCGGGGCCTGCTTTGGCCCTCGAAGCTTGCCCTGCTTCAGGCACTGCCACGCCCCATCGCCTGGGTCGGCGCGCCCGCCGGTGCCATCGCCGCTTCGCTTCGCACCCGTTCCGGAAGCACAGGCATTTTTGCTCCGGGGGATGCTGCCGGCCTCGCGGCCTGGCTCATGGAGCATGCGGAGGACTTCAGGAGCGCCGCCCGCCGCCCCGTATCATCCCAGTTCATCCGCGAACAGCTTGCAAACCAGCGGAATAATTCAACCGAGGCATGGCATCACCTCTTGAGCCAGATGCTTTCCTCCGGTCGCTGTGCTTAGTTGTGTCTCCCCTGCCATGAGCCTCGCACCCTCTGCCATCACTGTTACCGCCATCGCCGTCGCCACCGCGGTGAGCGCGGGGGTGACTTGCCTGGTGCTTCGCACGCATTCGACGGTCGGGCTCGACACCCCGGACGAAAGAAGAAAATCTCATCCGGCTCCCGTCCCGCGCGTCGGCGGGCTGCCCATCTTCTTCACCCTCGCCTGCGGGTTCCTCTACGCGTCCTGGCGCAATCCTCAATATCTGGAGCACTGGTGGCCCGTGATGTTTACCTGCACGCTGATCTTCCTGGTTGGCTTCGTGGATGACATCCGTCCTCTCGGCGCGCGCGCCAAGTTTCTGGGGCAGCTCGGCGTGGCGTGCATCCTTTATGCCCTGGGTGTCTCTGTGGATGAGCTCTCCAATCCTTTCGGCGTAACTCATTTCGACCTCGGTCTGTGGAGCTTTCCCATTACCATCCTCTGGCTCACTGCCATTCCCAACATCATCAATCTGATTGATGGCATGGATGGGCTGGCCACCGGGTTTGGCCTGTTCCTTTGTGTCACCTTGGGCTTTGTTGGCCATGTCAATGGTCGGCCCGAGGTGGTGTTCATCGCGGCCGTGATGAGCGGAGCCCTCGCCGGATTTCTCATTTTCAACTTCCCCCCTGCGCGCATTTTCCTCGGGGATGGCGGCGCCTACCTCATCGGCTTTTTTATCGCCTCCACTTCCCTCGTCAGTGCCACCAAAGGCTCCATCATGGCCGCTCTTCTGGTGATGATTGTCGCTCTCGGAGTCCCCATTCTGGATACTTTCTTTGCCATCGCCCGGCGCGCGCTGCGCGGGGTCCCGATTTTTCGCGCGGATGCGGAGCACATCCACCATCGCCTCATTTTGCTTGGCTTCAGCAAGACCCGGGCGCTCATCGCGCTCTACTCAGTCAGTGTGGTGCTCAGCCTCATCGGCATCAGCATCTTCATCAGCAAGGGGCTCGCCCTGCCCGTGGCGGGTGCCGCGCTCTGCCTCCTGGCTCTCGGCGCGGCGCGCTATCTCGGTTATGTCAAAAGCTGGACCTTGTTGCGGGAGCAGATGCTCATAGCCATGGAAAGGCGGCGGGACATGCTCTTTACCCATTCCTATGGCCGCGTGGCCGAATTCGAGGCGGAGCGCTGCGCCTCCGCGGAGGAATTCCTGCGTGAGTTCAAGCACTCCCTGGAGCGCGTGGAGCTGCGGACCACGGCCTCAGCAGAAACAAAGGCGCTGCCTCTCCAGCTCGGTCAGAATGTCCTCTGCCGTCTCCATCATCTTCCTGACTCGCCCCAAAATCAGGAGCGGTGGCTCGCCAAGGCAGACGCCTTTATTCCCGCCCTCAGTCGGGCCATCGAGCGCTGGGGGCTCATTCCTGGTCTCGACCTCCAGCTTCAGGCTGACAAGGAGTTCACCAATCACCTGCCGCCGCAAAAGACCAGCGCTCCTCCCACGGGAGATTCCTAGCACCTCACCTTCCGGAACTTTTCAAACTGTGCCAAATTCATCCGATCTTTCCGCGGAGGAACCAGAAGAAGGCGAAACCGTCGTTTCCTCCGCAGTCGAAGGCGAGACCCGGGCTCCCCTGCGTAAGGCCCAGCTTTGGCTCACTCTCTTGGTGCCAGTGGTGGCCTGTGGCTTTTGCGGCAGCAAGGAGCCGTGGGCTCTCGGTGCGGTTGCATCGTTGGTGGCATTGAATCTCATGCTGGTGAGCCCGCGTGTGGGGCCACCGCGCAGCGTGGTGTGGCCCTTGGCCATTGCAGCCCTGCTGATGTTGGGCGCTTTCCTGCCCTTCAAAACCGAATTGTGGCCGGACTGGCGCCTGCATTGGGTGCAGGATTTTGGCGGCACCCTTCCAGAGCGGATCTCACCTCAGCCATGGATCAGCTTTGAAGCATGGGTCCTGGCCGTGGTCGGCTTCTCCTGGCTGTGGACTTGCTTCGGCCGCGGCTTCTCCGTGCCGGAGCGGCGCTGGCTCATCCGCATGCTGGTGGTGGTGGTGGCCCTGCTCGCGCTGCTGGCCATCATCGTCCGCCACCAGGAGATCGTCGTTCCCTTCTGGCGCTCGGAATGGCTCTCCGGTTATTTCGGGCCCTTCCCGGATCGCAATAACTTCAGCAGCTTCCTCGCCATGGGTGCGGTGCTCGCCTTCGCCTCCGCCTATGATGCGTGGCGCCGCCGCAGTGTCTTCTGGCTCGTGGTTGTCTTGTGCGTGGTCTGTATTGTCTGGGCCTTGGTATCCAACACCTCCCGCGCCGGCGTGGTGCTCTTCTTCGGCGGCGTCGTGGCATGGATGAGTTTCGCCTCCTTCAGCCGCCGCTCCGCCCAGCGCATCGGTGTCTCCGCCTCCATCGTGCTGGTCTTCGCCGCCGTGTTCGTGTTGTTCGGTCAGCCCATCTTGGAGCGCATGCACCATTCCGGCGGTCTCGCTGCAACCCTCTCCAGCGACAATCGCGTCCAAATCGCGCGCGACACCATTCGCCTCATAAGCCAGTCCCCCTGGCTTGGCGTCGGCTTGGGCAATTTCGATGCCTCCTTCGCCTACGTCGCCACCTTTACCGACCCGTACGCGCGCATCGTCCATCCGGAGAATGATTTGCTCTGGCTCGGGGCGGACTGTGGGATTCCCGTCCTGGCCTTGTTCCTCTTCGCTCTTTTCTGCTGGTGGTGGCACACCGGCTCCTGGGTTCGGGGAAAGGAGACCCGTTCCGGCCAACGCGACCGCCGCCTGCGCAATGCCTGCGCCATCGCCGTCATGATGATTGTCGTTCACGGCTTGGTGGATGTGCCCGGCCACAGCGTCGGGGTTCCTTTCACCATGATCCTCGTCGCGTCGCTTGCCTTGCGACCCCGCCGCCTCAGGCCCCTCGCTTCATCCACATGGATGATTTCCGTGTGGCGCTGGGGTGCCGCGCTCTTCTGCTTCTTCGCTGCCTTCATGTGGTTCTCCGTCTGGTTGGGCCAGCCCTTGTTTCCCGGCCGCTCCGTGGCCCGCAACCACATCAGACATGCGGAGCGCCTCGCCCAACGTGGAGATCTTGCCGGCTCGCTGGAAGCCTTCAATCGCGCCATCAGCATCAAGCCCCTTCAGTGGAACTACTACTACCAGCGTGCTGCGGTCGAACTGCCCCTCGGCCTGCCTCATCAAACCGTCCTCGAAGACTATGCCCGCATGCGGTATCTCGAGCCTCACAGCGGCATCATCTGCATGGATGAAGCCCGGCAGTGGCTCCAGTTTTATCCCCCTTACGCCCTGCCGGCCCTCCGTGAAGCCATGAAACGCCTCAGGGAGCGCAGTCAGGAGTTCTACGCCACCGTCTTTGCCGGCCTCAATGAGCATCCCGAGTTGCGCCCGGCCATGCTGGATCTGGCCACCGAACCCAAGTTCAAGCTCGTTTACCTTTCCAGCGCCGCGCCGGGGGAGGATTTCAACCATTGTCTTGAACTCCTCCTGGAGCAGGATCCCAGACTGGAAACTCTGACTTCGGACGAGCGCCTCCACCTCTTCAGGACTTGGTATCAAAAGGGAGACAAGGCGCGCCTGTTGCGCATGCTGAAGGATGACACAGCTTGGCGCACGGATGGCTGGCCCGTGCTCGCCTCAGACCTTGCTGCCAAGGGAGACTTCCACGGTGCCTGGCAGCTCGCGGCAGATGCTGTCCATCCACCCCTTTCCAAACCCCTTGGGCGCGGCGGTGACCTCACCGTTCTTCGGCGGGAATTCCTCCTGCACCCGACAGACGCCACTTACGGCCTCGAACTCTATGAAATGGAGAAGACCAAGGGGCTCTTGGACGACGCCCTCATGACCTTGGGCAAGCTTTCGCAGCTTCCAGACTCGCCCAAAAGACTCATCTATGAGGAAAGCGTGATTTTGGCTCGCAAGGGCGATTATGTTCGGGCTTGGGAGAAAATGAACCAATATATCCAGTCAAATCGCTAAAAATACGAACTTTCTGTATTGACCGTATTATATGGTTAATATATGCTTAGCATTATTGAGAATTTTCCCGCCCGTCTAGCATGGCTAAAGTAGTAATCATCGATGACGAAGCCTCCATCTTGGAGCTGATGGCCAAATGCTGCCGCTCTTTGGGGCACGAAGTCACCACCTGCGAGTCGGGGACCGCAGGCATCGCCGCCATGCGGCAGGTAAAGCCTGAGGTCCTCATTGTGGACCTCCTCATCCCGGACGCCAACGGGCTGGACATCATCAAGCTCTGCCGCGCGGAGCTCCCCACCACTGCGGTTATCATGGTCACCGGGCATGGCAGCGTCGAAAGTGCTGTCGAAGCCATGAGACTGGGTGCCTTCGACTACCTAAGCAAGCCCTTCGATATTGCCGATCTCAAACGCACCGTGGATCAGGCGTTGGGCAAAAAAACCAATGGCGCCTCGGCCTCCTCGGCGCCCGCGATCGGCGCCCAGACCGCCAAAATCGTGGGGCAGAGCAACGCCATCCGCAAAATCCTCAGCACCATCCAGCACGTCGCGGACAACGACAGCCCCGTCTTGCTCGAGGGCGAGTTCGGCGTTGGCAAGCAGCTCATCGCCCGGGCCACCCATGATGCCAGCCGCCGCAGTCATGCCCCGTTCAAGGCCATCCAGTGCAGTGCGCTCCCGGAGGACCTCTTGGAAGTCGAGCTCTTCGGGCAGGGCACCACGCAAGGCAGCATCTTTTCCCGTGTGCGGGGCGGCACCATTCACCTTGCAGAGGTGCATCATCTGCCCATGCGCATCCAGGCGCAGCTCAATGCGCTTCTGGAGCAAAGCAACAACGGCGCCTCCAGCCCCCTCGCCGGCACCCGGCTCATCACCTCCACCTCCCAGCACCTCGAGGACGCCATCCGTGCCGGGACCTTCCGTGAGGACCTCTATTACAAGATCTCCGTGGTCCCCATCCACATCCCGCCCCTCCGTGAGCGGCGTGAGGACATCCCCTTTCTCATCGAGCACTTCCTCCGCGAGCACGCCCTGCGTTCCGGCGGCGCCATGAAAAAAATGGAGCGCTATGCCAGCGAGTTCCTCGAGAAATATTCCTGGCCCGGCAACATCAGCGAACTGCGCAACTCCGTGGAACGCGCCTGCGCCCTTTCAGAAGAGGACAGCATCACCCCCGCGGACCTTCCTTCCAAGGTCACCCAGAAAGTGGAGGCGCCCGTGAATCCTGCGGTCGCGGAATCCAGCGGTGTGCAGCATCTTCCCATCGGCTCCACCCTCGACGACTACATTCGCGGTCAGGAAAAAGTCTTCATCAACGAGACGCTCAAGTTCAACAACGGCTCCCGCGAAAAGACCGCCAGCATGCTTGGCATCAGCATCGCCACCCTCTACCGCAAGATGGAACTCAACGTCGAACGCCGCACCACATCATAGTACCAATACTTTTCCACACTTCCTTCTCCGAAAGACGCGCCTCCAAGCGCGTCTTTTTTTGTCCCATCAAAAACCAGCCGCGTCCTTCTCGATAGTCACCACCCTTAAAAAAGAACTCCCGAAGCTGATCCCGTCAACCCCGATAAATCTCGTTAATTCGTTCTATATCAACTAATAAATATACACCCGCATTCCGTTTCCATCAAATCCTACTTGTCATATCGGGAAACAAGTTTATTATCTTGGCCCATGTCCGCCGCTCTCGCTACTTCCCTCAATGCCGCCGTCGCTTCTCTGCCTCCGCAGCAGATCATCCGGCACATTCTCGAGGAAGTCGGCGGTCGCGCCATTGTCACTACGAACTTCCGCCCTTACGAGGCCGTCATTCTTCATCTCGCCACCCAGATCCAGCCGGAAATCCCCGTGCTCTGGGTCGATCACGGCGCCAATCTCCCGGAGACCTACCGTTTCGCTGAGGCCACCCGCAAGCGGCTCCACCTCAACATCCGCGCCTACGTCCCCAAAGTCACTTCCGCCCACTGGCTCGCCCTCAACGGCGGCAACATCCCCATGCCGGATGAAGTGGAGCGCGTCGAAGACTTCAGCCGCATCATGAAGCTCGAGCCCTTCGAGCGCGGCATGCGTGAACTCGCCCCCACCGTCTGGATCACCGCCCTGCGCAAGGAGCAGAATCCCCAGCGCGCCGCCAGCCTCCAGCCTGTCGCTTGGGACGAAAAATTCCAGACCCTCAAGGTCAGCCCCATCCTCGACTGGACCCCCATCGAGCTCGAGGCCTATCTCGCCGAGCACGAACTCCCCAACGAGCGCACCTATTACGACCCCGCCAAGGGCGACGAAAAACACGAATGCGGCCTTCATGCGAAGCTCGTCACGGACGCCCCTGCCAAGTAGACCTCCATCCCGCTTTTCTCCGCGATTGATCGTATGGTAACCGCTGACATACTCCCACCTCCCGCGCGCCCCGCGGCCTCCACGCCCCGCCAGCCCCGCCCCACCGATTCTCCCAAACACTCGATGCCCGGCATTACCCACCTCCAGTTCCTCGAAAGTGAGGCCATCTACGTGCTGCGTGAGACCGCCGCCCAGTTCACCAAGCCCGCCATGCTCTTCTCCGGCGGCAAGGACTCCATCGTCATGGCCTGGCTCGCTCGCAAGGCGTTCCACCCCTCCCTCCTTCCTTTCCCTCTCCTCCACATCGACACGGGGCACAACTTCCCCGAGGCCATCGAATACCGCGACTGGTTCGCCAAGGAGGTGAAAGCCCAGCTCGTCATCGGCTCCGTGCAAAAGAGCATCGATGAAGGCCGTGTCGCCGAAGAAAAAGGCCACACCGCCAGCCGCAACAAATTACAGACCGTCACCCTTCTCGACACCATCGAGGAGCAGCAGTTCGATGCCTGCCTCGGCGGCGGTCGTCGTGACGAAGAAAAGGCCCGCGCCAAGGAGCGCTTCTTCTCCCACCGCGATGGCTTCGGCCAGTGGGACCCGAAGAACCAGCGCCCCGAGCTCTGGAACATCTTCAACGGCCGCAAGAGTTTCGGCGAACACTTCCGCGTCTTCCCCCTCAGCAACTGGACCGAGATGGACGTCTGGCAGTATATCCGCCAGGAAAACATTCCTCTTCCCAATCTCTACTTCTCCCACCAGCGCAAAGTCATCGAGCGCCACGGCCAGTTCCTCGACACCGAGACCGGTTTCGTCACGCTGCTCGATGAAGAAAAGCCCAAGGTAAAGGAGATGACCATCCGCTTCCGCACCGTCGGAGACGCCACCTGCACCGGCGCCGTCCTCTCTCCAGCCAAAACCATCGACGAAGTCATTGCCGAAGTCGCCGCCGCCCGCCAGACCGAGCGCGGCACCCGCGCCGACGACAAGCGCTCCGAGACCGCCATGGAGGACCGCAAAAAAGAAGGCTACTTCTAAGAAGCCTTCTTTCTCCCCTAGGTCTCATTGGTCCCATTTGTCCTCTTCTTCTCGCTTTCCAGCACATTGGGATCCTAAGCTTAGAATTCCACGTGGACAAGTTGTCGCGGCCGCTTCTATAGTGTCACCTAAATACTAGTGACTCCAGCGTAACTGGACTGGCCACAGTTAGGCCGCAAATGTAATCACACTGGCTCACCT
>JADMIO010996606.1_pt1 | contig 36110 bp, 30 predicted proteins | sample 8958161 | NCBI WGS metagenome assembly JADMIO01 (sample SAMN16585339, study PRJNA669376) | soil metagenome | isolation source: Crop rotation soil | place: USA: Cullars Rotation, Alabama | collected 2011
GCCGCGACTTCAAGTCACGTGAATTCCAAGCTTCGGATCCCACTGTGCTGGAAAGACGCGTGCGGCGAGGTCCGGCCTCCACTGCTCGAGCTCCCTGTGCAAGTCGACGCCAGTCATCTCCGGCATCATGACGTCGCACAACACAGCATCGAAGCTGTCGTCCTCCGTCAGGCACTTCAACGCCTCGCGCGCCGAAGTGAGCGTATACACGTCGTGCTCGCGCCGCAGAGCGCGCGCTAGGCCACGCGCGATGCGAGCCTCGTCATCGACGACCAACACGCGAGAACGCCGCGTCGGAACCTCCAGCTCGGGGACTGGGGGCGTGGGCTGCTGCGGCGTTCCAGCCTGCGCGGGGAGAATCACGCTGAACGTGGACCCCTGACCTGGCAGACTTCGAACCTCGATCCTGCCGCCATGGTCACCCACGATCCGCTTACACACGAACAGTCCGAGCCCTGTTCCGCGCCCGATCGGCTTCGTCGTGAAGAACGGATCGAACACCCGGGGGAGATGCTCACTCTCGATCCCACTGCCCGTGTCGGACACGTCGACCCTGACCTCCGTGCCTTCGAACGACGTGCGGACGGTGATCGTGTGTTCGCCCGCATTGCCCACGGGCATCGCGTGCGCTGCGTTCACTAGCAAGTTCACGAAGACTTGTCCGAGCCGCGAAGGATTTCCCGCGACCATCGGGACGTTGCGAAAATCGCGCACCAACTGCGCTCGATGCCGGATCTGACTGAAGGCCATCTGAATCGAAGAAACCAGGACGGGCACGAGCTCGAACGGAACCTTGTCCGACGCCTGCGTGCTCGAGAAGGTTCGCAGGTCTCGCACGATCTCGCGCACGCGCTCCGCACCGTGACGCGCGTCCCGGAGCGCCTGACGAAGCTCCGACCAATGTTGGAGACTGCTGTCGCCTCGGCCCGCGACACGTTCTGCATCGGTGAGCGTTTGAAGCGCAAAATCGAGGTTCCCGATCACGTACGCGAGCGGAGTGTTGATCTCGTGTCCCACGCCGGCCGCGAGTGTGCCCACGGCGATCATGCGATCCATCTCCATGGCCCGCGCGGTCAGATGCTTGCGTGCCGAGATGTCGCGCGCGATCGACAGCGTGGCTGGTTGCGCGTCGAAGTTGACCAGGATTGAAGCCACCTCCACGTCCAGCGTAGTACCGTCTGAGCGCGTGATCCGACCTTCACGCTTCGTGCTCCCTTCGTCGGCAGAGGACTGCGCTGCACTCGACGCGGGGACTGCAACGCCAAGCAACGAAGGGACGGCGCCGCGCGGCAGCTCCGCGGCGGATCGCACTCCCAACAAGGCAAGCGCTGTGGCATTTGCGTACACGAGACTGTCTTCGCGATGAACGAAGATAGCGTCGGGCGAACGCTCGATCAGAGATCGAAAGCTCTCCTCGGAGCGCTTGAGCGCTGTCGTCGACACCGACAGCTCTTCCGCCAGCATGTTGAGCCCTTCGATCACGCCATCGAGGGGCTCCCTGCGCGTTCCGGTATCAAGCCGGGCATCGAGATCGCCTCCAGCGAGCGCGAGCACCAAGCGCAGCACCTTGTCGATTCGATCGTCCAGGCTCATGCCACGAACCCATCGTCGCGCAGGACGGCAGTAAACCAGGGGCTTTCGCGCGAAGCAACGATGCGCGGTGGCTCAGTCACGGCTCAGACTCCGATGAGAAAAATGCGAGCAGTGGCGCAGTCTCGCCTGCCGCGACAAGACGACGATCTTGTGCGCAGCCGAACCTTTTTTAGTAGAGTCGCGCTCACTATCGACGAGGGGTGCATGTGTCGATCTTCGACTGGTCTACACCGATACCGAATCTTTTTTGGGAGTTTTATGATCGCTGGGTCTCGCCCGCTGTGACGGCGGCATTGCAGCTGGACTTGCATGAGCGCTTGATTCGAGACTTGCCGATCGGATCGCGTTTGCTGGACGTCGGCTGCGGTGGCGGACAGCACGCGGTCAAGATCGCGCAAGATCGCCCGGACCTTCGCGTCGTCGGCATCGACATCTCCAGCACGATGGTAAAGCGCTCGCGTGCGCTCGCTCAGCGCGCGAACGTCGCCGACAGAGTCGTGTTCGAGCTCGGCGACGCATTGGACCTGAAGTTCGACACCGCCTCATTCGACTGCGTGTATTGCGCAGGACCGTTGAAGCAGGTCCTAGACAAGTCACGCGTGCTGCGCGAGTGCCATCGCGTGCTGCGGCCTAGCGGCAAGCTATTGGCCATGGATGTCAACCGTGGCTGCAGCTACGAGGACGTGGTGGCGTTCGTGAACCGCACGCCGTTGCCCGAGCCGGCGCGACTGGTGTTGAAGGTCTACTTCTCGGCGTTCGTGGCGCGCCAATCGCTCGACCTCGATGAGGCGCGTGCGCTGTGGGCCGAGCTGCCGCTGACCGATTGCGACGGTCCGCGTCGAATTCCCGATCATCCAGCTTTCGTCATGGTCGGCACGAAGTAGTCGCGCGGGCGATCGGCTTCTCTTCTCGAGTGCGTGTCCGGATCAGACGGCGAGTTCCGTTTGTACACGTGACAGGCAAACGCTCGCCGCTTCGCGGCGGCGTCAGACAGAGGAAGAGACCATGAAGAAGCTGATTCCCGCAGTGTTTTTCCAGAAGCAAGTCAAAGGCGGCTCCGCGCCCACATCCGTCAAGGTGCCGGAACGACTCGAGATGTTCGAGAGCGAGCTCGACGAAGTCGTCGGCGGCATGCGCCGCGTGAGCGACGGCAGCGGGGGGAGCGTGACCTTCTCCTATTCGGCCGGATGGGCGGACGTCGAGCAGGCGGACGACTGCGCTGCATAACGAACTGGAGCCACCGAATGACACCCCGGCTAGAGAACGGACTCGCTAGCCGGGACCTGCATCGATCCATCGACGGAGAGCGCGAATGCAACCGAGAATCGGCATCCTGACCTACAGCGACGATCCGCACGGTCATTTGGTCAAGAAGAAGCTCGAGGAGCGCCACGGCGCGTGGTGCTGTTTGATTCCGAGCAATGAGTTCGCGATCCGAGGCGGACTCACCTGGTCTTCGGAGAGCGACGCGCCCGCGCTGCTGCCGACCATCGATGACCAAGGTGTCGACGTGAGAACGTTGAACGCGCTGTGGTACCGGCGCACGACCGTCACGCAGGAGCTGCCGAGTGAAGCCGACGAGGGGTATGCGCTGCATATCTACCGCAGCATCGAGCGAGTGGTGGAAGGCGAGCTGCTCAACGATTTCCAAGGTCGCTGGGTCAGCCATCCCATCGCCACCCGGTTGGCGGAGAACAAGCTCGTGCAGCTGAGAGCGGCACGCGAGGTCGGCGTCCGATTCCCGGCTACGCTCGTGAGCCAGGATCCGACCCGAATCCGCGACTTTTGTGCGGCCCATCCCGGCGCGATCATCAAGCCCGTCGCGACACCGCGAGGCGTCGAGCTCACGACGACGACGCAGGTCAGCCAGGAGCTACTCGACTGCGACGATGTGCTCGCCCTGACACCGGCGATCTACCAGGAGTGTATCCCCGGCACGCGCCACTTGCGCATCTCCGTGGTGGGTGAGCGCTGCGACGCGGCACTCATCGAAGCCGACGCACTCGATTGGCGATACGATCTGAACGTGCCCTTCAGCCCCTACCGACTCGACAGCAACCTCGAGCGGCAACTGCGGGCGATCCTGCGCGAACTCGGATTGGTGATGGGGATCTTCGACATCAAGCTGACCGACGACGATGAACCCGTGTTCCTCGAAGTGAACGCGCAAGGCCAGTTCCTCTTCGTAGAAGGCTTGTGCGGCATTCCTCTCGCGGACGTGTTTTCCGACTTCCTGTACGAGCAGGCGGTCGCAGATCTTCGTTCGCGGCAGAGCGGCCCCTCATGGCTCACGTTGCGCGAGCGTCGCGCGGGTGGTCATGCCCTGCTGCGGGCGTAAGTGGGGACTTGCGCGCCGGTCGTACGAGTCAGGGTCGCACCCCGGATACCCCAAAAAAGATTGCCGGCTGTGTCGGCTCAGCGCGCCCCGGTTCGTCGTCTCGAGAGGAGGCTCATCATGCCCACAAAAGCGCGCGCGAAAATCTTTACCCACCTTTGGTACGCAAAAGAGGCTGAACAGGCGGCTAAGTTCTACGCCTCGATCTTCCCAGACTCTCGTGTCGACAACGTGGTGGCGCTTCAAAGCGAATCGCCGAGCGGCCCCGCCGGCTCAGTGAAAGTCGTCGACTTCACCCTGCTCGGCCAGCGCTTTCAAGCCATCACCGCCGGCCCGCATCACGACTTCAATGACGCGATCTCGCTGGTCGTGCTGTGTGAAGATCAAGCCGAGCTCGACCGGTACTGGAACGCTCTCACCGAAGGCGGCGGTAAGCCGCAAGCCTGTGGCTGGCTGATCGACCGCTACGGACTGCGCTGGCAAATCGTACCGGCCGCCTTCGACACGATGATGCGAGATCCGGATCAATCGCGGTCCAAGCGAGTCACCGACGCCATGTTGAAGATGGTCAAGCTCGACATTGCGACGCTCGAGAAAGCCTATCGTTCATCGTGACTTCGGGGACTCTCCGACTGCACTAGGGGCTGTCCCTGATTATTCGGCCTCCGCAGTTTGCGTCGATTTTTCGCCAGGTCGCCCGCGAAAAGCGCAGGCATAGTGGTGCCTATGTCGAGCATTTTCGCGAGCGAGCTGGCGGAAAAGCGGCGCGAAATGCGGGGGCCGAATAGTCAGGGACAGCCCCTAGAGCTATCGGCGCGGCTCGGACAGGTCCAGCTGGGTGCGCGTGTCCGCCGCGAGCTCTGCTTCGGTGAAGCTCGCGTCGCGTTACAGCGCGGCGCGCACTTGCGTGCACGTAAAAGTCGAGCCCGTCGCGCCGAGCCTGGTCAACGAGTAGCTTGCGTTGCTGACAGTGTGCACGACCGCGTTGTCGTGCAAGTGCGTGTATTGCGCCGTGCTGCAGTCCGAACCGGACTCCAGCCGGCAGCCGATCGTCTCGGTATCGAACGACTGCACGGTCGCCGCACCGGATGCACCGGTGCAGCCCGAGAGCGCGCCACCCAACGAGAAGCGCAAGCGTTGAGCACCGTACGCGTGCGAGGCGCGCGCGGCGAACAGCGTGCCTGCCGTCTGCGCGTGGCTGTAAGTGCTGTCGTCGATGAACGGGACCGTGATTCCGACGTCGCCGTCCGAGTCGTGATCGACCTGACTCGAGCGCGCAGCCGAGAGCGACGGCCAGGCGCCGTTCAGCGGATCCGCCATCGAGATACCTAGCAGGTGTGCGGTCCGAGCGGCCGTCAGACCGGCGCCGGGAGACAGGCTCGCGAGCGTCGCGCTGAACGTTGCCGCCGGCGCACCGGGCGTGAACAGTGCATTCGGATAGTCGACGAGGTATCGGTCCGAAACCACGCTGTTGCGGAACTCCGGAGTCGATTGATCGCATAGCTCGGCAGACCCGCTCAGCGTCGTGCCGGACTGTGTGAGCGTGAGCCGCAACCAGAACTGAATCGGGCCACTTCCGGATTGGATGTACGTCCTGCCGGGCCAGTTCGTGGTCGCATTGATTCGCAAGGCGTAGACGCCACTCAGAGAATTGCAGGTGTAGCCACAGATCCCCGAGTTGCAGACCGCGCTCGCTCCCGACATCGAGTTCGGGCACACATTGCCGCAACTTCCGCAGTGCGTGAGCGTGTTGAGCGCAGTCTCGCAACCGTTGCGCGCGTTCGAGTCGCAGCTTCCCCAGCCACTGCTGCACGTCGGCACGCAGCTGCCGCTGGTGCAGGTGGTGCTGCCGTGGCCGTTGGTGCACGCCGCGCCGCAACTGCCACAGTTCGAGACGTTCGTGGCGAGCGTAACCTCGCAGCCGTTGGCGACGTTCGCATCGCAATTGGCGCGGCCGGAGTTGCAGCTCGCGATCGCGCAGGCACCGCTCGTGCAGCTCGGCGTTCCGTTCGCTGCCGTGCACGTGTTGTTGCAGAACCCACAGTCGTTGACTGTGCTCAGATTCGTCTCGCAGTCGGACTGATTCGTGTCGCAGTCGCCTGATCCCTGCGGACACATCGAAACCTGACACGCCTGGTTGGCACACACCTGGAACGAGGTGTTGCACGTCACTCCGCAGCCACCGCAGTTCGCAGGGTCGGCCGCGATCTGCGTCTCACATCCATTGACTGGATCGCCGTCGCAATCCGCGTAGTCGGTTGCGCAAACCGGCGTGCATGTACCCGCGACGCAGCTCGTCGCGCCATGCGCGTTCGTGCACGTCGTGCCGCAGCTTCCACAGGACTGCGAACTAGTGCTGAGATCCGACTCGCAGCCGTTCAGGGCGTTGTTGTCGCAATCGCCGGACATCCCGGGCACGCAGCTCGGCATACAGATGCCGTCCGAACAGCCCGTGGTTCCCGAGGACGTCGTGCACTCGAGATCGCAACCGCCGCAGCTCATGAGATCGCTCGCGGTTGCGATCTCACAGCCGTTGCTGGGGTTGCCATCGCAGTCGGCATACCCGATCGCACAGCTGATCTGACACTGTCCCGTACTACAGTCGGCGGTGCCGTGACTGTTCGCGCAAGGCGTCGCACACGCGGGTTCGACGTTCGCGTCCGTCCCGCTGTCCATCCCGCCGTCCAAGCCTCCATCCGAGCCGCCGTCGACCGAGCTGTCGCCCGTGACCTCGCTCGACCCGTCGAGCGACGCGGCGGAGCCGGAATCGCCATTGCTGTAGATCGGTGCCGACCCGTCCGTGCCAGCGTCGGAACCCGTACCGCCGTCACCGTTCTGCGTCGGAGTGACGCCCGTTTCGGGTGCGGGCAAAAGATTGACGCCGAACCGGCCGCAGGCTCCGAGAACCCACAACATGCCGCACAGAAGTACAATCCTGGACACGGCAGAATAAGCCAATACCTAAATCTGTAACCAACACAGGTCTGCTGCAACGCGTCGACGTCACCAATTCTAAGCTGCTTCGCGCGCACCATCTGAAGCGGCGCGCCGGCGATGCGGACACGTCTTGTTACGAACGTCGATGTGCGACACTTCGGTTCACGGAAGCCAACCTGCGCACGGCTGCTTCAGCGCTAGATCGAAGGCGGCGCGATCGAAATACGCCGCCCGACTGGCAGCACCGGGAGCGAAGCGCCGGCTCGCACCACGAGCAACCGAGAGAGGTTCTCGGGGCGGGGGCGAGCGCGGATCTCGGCGCCGAGCTGCGCGGCGCGTTCGCGCATCGCGGTGTCATTCACCAGGCTGTGCAAACGCTCGGCGAGTACGGACAGGTGCAGCCGCGAGCGGCGCAGCGGCGGAACACCGATGCCGATCTCATTCACCAAGTTACCGAAAAAGAACTGGTCGGCGACGTGCGGCACCACGAGTTGCGGCTTGCCGGCGCGCGTCGCCGCCGCCGTCGTTCCGGCGCCACCGTGATGCACGACCGCAGCCATGTGCGCGAACAACCGCGGGTGCGAGACCGGGCCCACGGCAATGCAGTGCTCGGGCAGTTCTTGCCCAAACCCCGCCCACCCGCGCGAGATCACGGCGCGCACGCCGGCACGGCGCGTCGCTTCGACGAACAGTTGCGTCGTACGCTGCGGATGGCTGTCCGGCATGCTGCCGAAGCCAATGTACACAGGCGCTGGGCCGCGCTCGATGAACGCTTCGATCTCCGGCGGCAGTGGATCACCATCACCTGGGTCGAGGTACCCGATCACGTCCGCGTCGGGCCACTCCGGCGGCACCGGCGCCAGCTCCGGCTCCATCGCGAGGATCGGGTTACGGCACAGGATGTGCGGCGTGATGTCGGTCAGCAGCGGCAACTTCAATCGCGCGCGATGCAAGTTGATCGGCTTGCGAAACATCAGGTTCGTCAGCCAGCGCGTGATCCGCCACAGACACCAGTTGACGAAGCGCGGCGCACGGCCGATCGGCGCGGTCATCGGCGGATGCGAGCTCGACGGATACATGATCGACGTGTAGAGCACCCACCGCCACGGAACGCCGGCGTATTCGGCCGCGCTCGGCACGCCGACATGCACGCCGCCCACCAGGATGAAGTCGGCTTGCTTCGCGAGTTCGGGCAACACTTCGAGTTGCCCCTTCGTGGTCTCCACGAACAGTTTCGGTGCGAGGCGCAGCGTCTCGAGGAAGCTCCCGTTCACCGCGCCCGGGTTCTCCTTGATCATGCGTTCGCAGTCGAACGGCAGCGGCGTGAATACGAGCCCCTTCGATTCGACGAACGAGCGAAACGTCGGCGGGCCTGCGAACGTGATCAGCTGACCTTCGCGTTGTAGCTGCTGCGCGATCACGGTCATCGGCTGAACGTCTCCGCGGGTTCCGTCCGCGACGATCAAGACTCGCACACTCGAAGCGTACCCAACCGCGCGCTCGGAAACCTAGAGACTTGCAAGTTTAAGCGTCAGCGCACCACAGCCGTGAGCTCGCGCAACTGTAGGCCGCTGCTGGAGCGTTCGATCGCGAAGCCCGTGATGATCGAGTTCAAGAACCAGCTGCCTAGCACCGCGGGCACGCGATTCATCGCGTCGCTCACGAACGGTCGTAGATCACCGGAGAAGTCTGTAGCGGGCGGGTTCCGTAGGTAGGTGATACACGTCTGACCATCCCAGAAGCAGTCTTGCGCGTAGAAGTCATACGTCCCGGGCACGCCTGCGATCGTGATCCCCGTAGCCGTGGGCGCGGCGGCTGGAAGCTTGAGGCCGTGGTTGCCGTGCCAGACTTCGATCATGCCGGCGGTCGGCAGATTGTCATCGATTTTCTGGGTGTTTCGCCCGAACCAAAGTGCAGTCATGAGCGCGTACGAGCCCGACACAGCACCCGCGTTGCTCGTGAAGCTGAGATCGATGTTGTGAACCTGGTCGACGCGCAGCGGAAGGTTCGTGTCCATCGACGCCTTCCCGTACAAGTGCCCGTAGTACACGACGGGCCACGATGTTCCGTCCTGTGCGGTGCCCGTGACCGACACCACGGTGAACGAGGTGTTCTCGTAGCGAATCGTCTGCTCTAAGCCGGAACCGTCGATGCCGTTTCGCACGACGTAGCCGCGCCCGAGATAGGTCACATCCGCCGTGTGGTCCTTCCCGCTCAGCAGCTTGCCGCTGACGCTGCCAACGCCGCTCGAGCCACCGACGCCACCTGCGCCGCTTGCTCCACCCGCACCGCTTGCTCCACCTGCGCCCGCACCGCTTGCTCCACCTGCGCCCGCGCCACTCGAACCACCGACACCGCCGCGACCCGCGCTACCCAAGCCGCTCGATCCGCCGGCGCCTGTGCCACTCGACCCGACCGACCCGCCAGTACCTGTGCCCGCGCCGCTCGATCCGCCAGTACCTGCAGCGCTTGTCCCGCCGCTCCCCGAAGCGGCGACTCCAGCTGCGCCGCTCACCGGCGGACCTCCTGTCCCACTGCTGCCGCTGACGGCGTCATCACCCCCCGCACCGGTCTCACCCTCCGAACCTGGGATGCCCGAGCCCGCGGTGCCGGAGTCGGTACTCGTGACTCCGTCGTCGCGACGTCCGTCCTCCTCTGCCGATAGCTTCACGACGTGGCGCCGCTCTGCGTGCGGGACGAAGGCGATCGTCTGCCTAGCCTCCGCCAAAACTTCTTCGCGCCGGTAGCCGACTGCGTGCACTACGAACCGCGAGGCACCCTGCTCTCCCGGCACGACGCGAAACGAGAACGGCACGCGGTATCTCGGATCGGCGGACGAGTCGAAGCCGAAGTGATCGATACTGCTCCGATCGTCGCCATCGCGGATCTCGACATCGACACGCGTCAGCTCCTCGCTGAGGTCGCTCTGAATCTCGATCAACACGGAGGTCCGCTCTGTGCCGCATCCGAACGCGAACGCCGCACAGGCGAGCGAAAGGATACGGAACGATCGCGCCCACTTGCTCATTGCGCACTCAACGTTACGCCGCTGGTACCGGCGTAGGGTTTGGGATCGTCGCGACTTACGGCCACAGCTGCGCTCACACCCGCCGCGACTACGACTGCACCGATCGCCGTCCAGAACCACCAACGCTCGGTCAGAGCGGGCTCGCGGTCGACCGGTTCGGAGCGAGTTGCGAGGACGCGCTCGGGAGCACGTTCGGACGGTGGAGCCGCGACCGAACTCACGGCGAGGCGTGGCAGAACCAGCTCTACAGTCTGCTTCTTCATGCCCGTGATGGCGATCGTCAACGCGCGGCTGTCGTAACCGGGAGCACCGGCGACGACCAGATGATCGCCCGCGTCGAGTTCGAACTGCCGCCCCGTCCGCGGCGTGCCATCGATGTGCAGCTGGGTTTCGGCAGGCTTCGTAACGACCTGCAGCTCGCCGATGAAACGCTTGGCCCGGACCAGCGTGTCCGCGACTCCCTCCGCGAGATCGGGAGAAAGAGGCTTGCGTGGATCTTGCTGCGCGGCCTCGAGCTCGCTCACGGCCTGCGTGTAGCGCTTCAGCTCGAAAGCGCACAGTCCGAGCGCACGAAACGTCCGCGCGTTTGGCGAAAGGACGTGCGCTCGCTCGAATAGCGAGCGGGCTTCGACGAAGTTGCCTAGGCTGAACTCGCGCACGCCTTCATCGATGAGCAACGTGTATTCGCTCACCTGCGCCTGCAGCCGTCCGCTGCAGAGCGACAACGTTGCCACCAGCAACGCAACGCGATAGCTGCGCGTCAGAAGCATGAACGGACCCTAGCAGGCTGAGCAAAATACGCAGCCCGCCAGATGATTTGCGCGCGAGGATCGGGCCGGCAGCACGCGGCGAGCACCGCAACTTGTGACGGTTCTCGAGCGGCATCGCGCCACGTGATCTCTCCGCGTTGGACCCTCCCTCGAAAGTGGACTCAACAAATGCGCGGCAGCGGCTCACCACTCAGCCAATCGACGATTCGTCTTCCTCCGAACTTCGTTTTCATTTGCACGAAGCGGTGCTCGTCTTCCTGCACCACACCGATGCGCGCGGCCTGCGCCCCGAGTGGATGCGCTCGCATCGCAGCCAGCACCGGCTCGGCCGCCTCCGGCGCGACGACGGCCACGAGTTTGCCCTCGTTCGCGATGTAGAGCGGATCGAGGCCGAGTAACTCGCACGCTGCTGCCACCTGAGGTGCCACCGGAATCGCGCTCTCTTCGAGCGACATGCCGACTTGGGATGCACGCGCGATTTCATTGAGCGTCGTCGCGAGTCCGCCGCGCGTCGGATCGCGCAAGACGTGGATCCCGCCGCTCGGAGCAGCAGCCAGCATCGCCGCGACGAGCCCGTGGAGCGGCGCCGTGTCCGAACGCACCGTGGTCTCGAACTCGAGCGATTCACGCTGAGTCAACACGGCGACTCCATGGTCGCCGATCGTTCCGGACAGCAGCAGCACGTCTCCGGGTCGCGCCCGAGCGCCACCCACGTGCACGTCGCCTGCCACGACTCCGACGCCGGTGGTCGCGATGAAGACGCAGTCGCCCTTGCCGCGCTCGACGACCTTGGTGTCACCGGTCACGATCGACACGCCTGCGACGCGTGCAGCTTCAGCCATCGAAGCTACGACGCGCGCCAGCTCCGCGAGCGCGAAGCCTTCCTCGAGGATGAAGCTCACCGCGAGGTAGAGCGGCCGCGCACCCATCATGGCGACGTCGTTGATCGTCCCGTGCACCGCCAGACACCCGAGATCGCCGCCGGGAAAAAACAGCGGGGTGACGACGTGTCCATCCGTCGACATCACGAGCCGCCCGCCCGCGAGCAACTCCGGCGGAGTCGGTAGGACGGCGCCGTCGTCCGCGTCGCGCGCTGACCCATGTCCAAAAGCACGCATGAACAATTCTTCAACCAGCTGCATGCCGGCGCGACCGCCCGCGCCGTGGTTCATGTCGATGCGCCCGTGCTCGAGATCGAGCGGCTTGACGTAGTCCTTCTTCAGCATGATCGCGCCGCAGAATCGCGAAACCGGCCGTACGAGTAGTGGGCGGCACACGCCCCCTCGCTCGACACCATACATGCGCCCAACGGATTTTCCGGTGTGCAGGCTCGCGCAAACAGCTTGCAATCGGTGGGACGTTTCGCGCCGCGCAAGATCGCCGCGCATTCGCAGCGCTTATGGTCGGGCACTTGCTGGTAACCGAGGGAAAACCGGAGCTCGGCATCGAATGCAGCGTAGGCGTCGCGCAATCGAACCGCACTCCACGGGACTTCGCCCAGACCGCGCCACTCGAAGCTCTCGCGCAAACGAAACACTTGTGCCATCACGCGCTGCGCCGTCAGGTTGCCCTCGCGATTCACCGCGCGTGTGAACTCGTTCTCCACCTCGGCGCGACCTTCGTTGACCTGACGCACCAACATCGAGATCGCTTGGATCACGTCGAGCGGCTCGAAGCCCGCGATCACGACTGGCTTGCGGTAGTCCGCCGCAAACGCTTCATACGGCGCGGTGCCGATGATGATGCTGACGTGGGCTGGACCCACGAAACCATCGATCGACACGCTGCCTGCGGCTGGAGCTGCAGCCAATAGATGCACGATCGCCGGCGGGGTGAGCACGTGGCAACACAACACACTGAAGTTGCTGAGCCGCTCGCGTTCGGCCTCCAAAACTGCCAAGGCCGTCGGCGGAGTCGTCGTCTCGAAACCGATCGCGAAGAACACGACCTCGCGCGAGGGATTGGCGCGCGCGATCTGCAGCGCATCGGCTGCCGAATACACCATGCGGATGTCGCCGCCCTGCGCCTTGGCTTTGAGCAGCGAGAGCCCGCGCGATGCGGGTACGCGCAGGGTGTCCCCGTAGCTGCACAGAATCGCGCGCTTCTCCAGCGCGAGCTGGATTGCGAGGTCGATTCGGCCGATCGGCAACACGCAGACCGGACACCCCGGTCCATGCACCATGCGGATGTTCGGCGGCAGCAGCTCAGTTACGCCGTAGCGCGAGATGGCGTGGGTGTGACCGCCGCAGAACTCCATGAACGCGTAGTTGCGCGCGGGGTCGGCTTCTGCGTGGATCCGCTCCGATACGCGCTGGGCCAACGCGCCGTCGCGAAACTCGTCGACGTACTTCATGCATCACCTCCGCCAGCGGCATTCGGATCCACGCCGGAAAACTCGGCGATCAGCGCCAGAGTGCGTTCGGCCTCCGCGGGATCGAGACGGCCGATCGCGAAACCGACGTGAACGATCACGTAGTCGCCGACACCGACATCCGGAACGAGCGCGATCGAAACCGCCTTCCGGACGCCGCCGAGCTCGACGACGGCTTGCTCCGCCCCGCGCAACTCGATGATCCGCGCTGGCAACGCTAAGCACATGTTGCCCCCACATCGGCCGCGAGTGCGTGCGCCGCGATCCAGGCTTGCCCGAGCGCGAGCCCGGCATCTCCGCAGCTCACGGTGACAGGCGCCACGACGCTGAGCCCGAGTTCTCGCAGACCTCGAGTCACGCCCGCCGCGAGAATTCGATTCAAGAAGCACCCGCCACCGAGCACGACAGTGCGCGTGCCGTGTTCCCTCGCAGCCGCAGCTGCAGCCGCGACTAGCGCGCGCCCCAAACCGACGTGAAACAGTGCCGCAGCCTCGGCCCTTCCCGCTTCTCCGGCAGCATCGCAGCGCGCCAGCACCTCCGTGATCAGCGGGCGTAGATCGAGCCCTCGTGGCTGCCAGGCCGGATCGGCATGCGAGCTCAAATACGTGCTCGCCAGTCGCTCGAGCTCGATCGCAGCTTCCGCTTCGAACGCTTGCCGCACACTCACGCCGAGCAATCCAGCGACCGCATCGAACCAACGGCCCGCGCTGGTGCTGACTGGGCAATGCAACCCGCGATGCAGCAGGGTTCGTAGCATCGCAGCCTTCTCCGCACCGACCGCCGCCGACAGCCGCGGGACGATCTCTGCAGAGCGCTCGAGGACGTGCAGCGCAGAGGCCGCCATACGCCACGGCTCGCGCGCTGCAATGTCTCCACCCGGCAGACCGATCGGCGTCAACGCCGCGAGCCGCGACCACTCGGCTCCCTGCACCCGCAACAGCTCACCACCCCACACGGTCTGATCGGTGCCGAGGCCCACGCCGTCGAGCGCGAGTCCGATCACGCAATCGACGCTCCCCTGCTCCGCCTGCACGACACCGACGTGGGCATGATGATGCTGCACCGGCAGTGCGGGGACACCCAGTTTCTGCGCCCAGGCCTGAGCGAGGCGCGTGCTCTCGAAATCCGGATGCAGATCGTGCGACACCCCTGCGATCGCGCCGCCCGCGCGGTCCACCAACGCTTCGACCGAGCGGGCGAGCGCAGCGCACGCCTCCGGCGTACTCAAGTCGCCGTGGATCGCAGAGAACACGGCCTCTCGCCCGCGCAGCAGACACGCGGTGTTCTTCAAGTAGGCGCCGAATGCCAACACGCAGCGTGGCGCAGGCGAAGGCAGTGTATGCGTCGTCCAGTCGCTCGTCATGGGGCGCACTCGACTCTCTCTCGCTCGCGATGCAACCAGGCGATCAGCGCCTCGATGCCGTCGCCACGCGTCGCTGAAAGTTCGATGACCTCGAGCGCCGGATTCAGCCGCCGCGCGTACGAGACGCATGCGCCGACGTCGAAACTGACGTGAGGCAGCAAGTCGATTTTGCTCACGACGAGCAACCCAGCCGCCGCAAACATGTCCGGATACTTCAGCGGCTTGTCGTCGCCCTCGGTCACCGAGATCACCACGACCTTTGCGTGCTCGCCGAGATCCCAAAGTGCGGGGCACACCAGGTTCCCGACGTTCTCGATGAACAGCACGCCGCCGGGTCTCTGCGCGTGGAGCGCGAGCCGCTCGAACGCTGCGCCTACCATCCCGGCATCCAAGTGGCAGCCTTTTCCCGTGTTGATTTGCAGCGCCGCAACTCCGAGTGCGCGGATCCGATCGGCGTCGCGAGAGGTCTGCTGATCGCCTTCGATCACAGCGAGCTCGAGCGAGGGCGAGCCCCGCTGCAGTCGCTCGATCAACGTACACAACAACGTGGTTTTCCCCGACCCCGGACTCGATAAGACATTCAGCGCGAGCACACCGTGCGCACGAAAATGCGCGCGGTTGTGTGCCGCGATGCGATCGTTCTCACCGAGGACTCGGGCTTCGAGCTGGATGGCGCGCTCCGCGCCCCGCTTCGGCAACGCTCGATAGCGCGGCCTCGCTTCGGCTTGCTCGCTCGAAACCTCCGGCCCTCCGCATCCGCATACTGCGCACATGAATCCTCCCCCATCCGTCGAAAACCGGTACTGCGCTACTCGTCGTGAACCGTCAAGCGAAGTACACGCAACTCGGTGCCACCCGTCAGGCGCAGGCCGTACCCACCGCAGCGCGGACACGGTTCTCCGCGCGAACTGATCGAAACCTGTTCGGCGCAGTCCAGACAAACCGCGCGGCCCTCGGGCTGCGTGATCTTCAGCGCCGCACCGTCGAGCACCGTACCCGGGCCGATCGCCTCGAGCGCGAAGCGCAGCGCGTGCACGTCGACACCGGCGAGCGCACCGGCTTCCAGCTCGAGCGTCGCGACGCGTTCGAAATGCTCGCGCGACGCCGTGCTCTCCACGATCTGCAATATCCCTGCGGCTAGGCTCAGCTCGTGCATCTCACCCCGCACGGCTCACGGCTGATTGGGGGAATGCGAGCACGAAACACGCACCCCCCGCGGGCGCATCTTCGACCCATGCGCGTCCGCCGTGGCGCTCCATGACTCGCGCGACGATGGCCAAGCCCACGCCTGTTCCGCTGGTCGTGCGCGGGTGCAGGCGATGAAACAACTTGAAGACCCGCTCGCGATGTTCGGGCGGTATGCCGGGACCGTTGTCGCTCACCTTGACCAAGAACTCCAGCTCGCGGTTCTCGCTCGAAATGACCACGCGGGGCGACGGTACCGAAGCCGCGTACTTCGTCGCGTTCGCGAGCAGGTTCTCGAACACCTGGTACAGGTGATCGCGTTCTCCGTTCACGGTCGGCAGGCTCGCCTCACACGCGACGTCGATGCCCGCTGCCGTAAGCTGCTTGGCACTCGCCTCGACCACCATCGAGACGAGTTCGTTCAGCGGAATCGGCGTGATGGTCGCATCGACCGTTCCGACGCGACTGAGCTCCAGCAAGTCGTTGATCAGTGTCTGCATGCGCGCGCAGGCGTTGCTCACGCGCCGCATCGCATCCTCCGCGCTGGCTGCGTCGCCTTTTGCGAGATCCTCTTTCAAGATGTCGAGAAAGGCGCCCATCGTCACGAGCGGCGACTTCAAATCGTGCGACACGGTGTAGACGAACTGCTCCATCTCGGCAGTCTTCGCTTGCAACGCTGCGTTGGCCGCGAAGATCACTTCTTCCGAACGCTTGCGCTCCGAGATGTCTACGACCGAGCACAGCACGAGCAGACCGTCGGGCGTATCGATCGGATTGAGCCCAATTTCTACGGGAAACTCCGTCCCGTCCTTGCTTCGCGCGCGCAAGTCGCGGCCCTGTCCCATCGCGCGCGAACGCGGAGCCGCGACGAACGCCTCACGCAATGCGGGATGTCGGTCGCGAACGGATTCCGGCACGAGGATTCCTATCGGCTGTCCGACGAGCTCTGCACGCGTGTAGCCGAACACTCGCTCCGCCTCGCTGTTCACGAGGCTGATGAGGCCGGATGCGTCGACCGAGATCATCGCGTTCGGGGCCGCTTCGACGACCAGCTCGAAGCGCCTAGCCGCGCGCCGGTACTCGGTGTCGTCGCGAATGATCGCAGACATGCCGCGCAGCACTTGTTGTTCGTCGAACACCGGAGAGATCGAGATCGACAGATCGAGCGTCGTCTTCGCAGGCGAAGTCCATTTGGTGGAAACCGTACAGCTGGAACCTGCGGTGATCGCGGCCTGGAGCCGGTCTGCCGCATCGCCGTCGCCCGCGAACAGGTCCGAAAATCGTCGGGCACCGCGGTCGCTCGGTTTCAACCCAAACAGCTCGCTCGCGCATGCGTTCCAGATGTCGATGCAACCATCGCGACCCACGCTCGCGATCGCATTGGTAGACGAGTCCACGAGGTGCCGATACGCGGCGAGCTCGCGCGTTCGATCCGCGACGTCGCGTTCGAGCTGCTCCTTGGAGCGGACCTCGGCATCTCGGATCCGCGCCTGCGCTTCGTAGACTTCGGTGACATCGAACCCTACACCTTGCAACCAGAGCGGCCGTTGCGCTGAGTCGCGCACGATGCGTGCTTCACCGTGCAACCACACCACGCGACCGTCCTTGCTGATAAAGCGATAGACGGCTTTGAAGTCGGTTCCGAACGCGATGGTCTTGCTGAACTCACGGTTCCAGCGGGCCTTGTCGTCTGGATGCAAGCGCTCGTACCAGAGTACCGGACTCTCGAGCCACTCCTCCTGCGTGTAGCCCATGACCTCTTCGATCTGCGGGCTGACGTAGAGCTCCTTCAAACCGCTCGCGAACGAAGCTGAAAACGTGACCGCTGGAATCTGCTCGACGAGGGCTTGAAACCTCGCTTCTGCCGCTGCAAAGCGATCCTCTGGCGTGCTCTGCTCCTGTGTGGAGAGCACCGCGAGTGCAGCTTCGGCGTCACGGGCGGCGTGCGATGCATCCTTCGCGAAGCTCGCCAGGCGCCTGAGCTCGCTCAGAGCATCTTCGAGACTGGCGGTTACGTCCGGCATAGCGAGATCAGATCCCCGCCGGGCCGATCGATCAGGCGACCGAGCAACTCGACGCAGCGAAGCGCGGCAGCCTCGACGCGTGGCGTCAAAACGCTCCGCGCGAATGCGGACGTGGAGACAGCCGGCTCGAAGGCAGCGGGCTCGCAACCGAGCAAGTACGTCCGCTCGAGGCGCGCGCCGAGGGCGACGGCCATCGTCAGCGCTTCCCCGAGTCCCAGCACGTGGTGAGACAGGCCGGTCGACATGTGCACCTCGGGCACAGAGAGGTCGAACAGCTGCACCGTACCGGGCGCAGCGCCGGTTGCAACCGCATCGACGATCACCGTGGTTCCCGCACAGCCGCTCGCGGTCCTCGCCGCCAAGCGGTACCCGAGTGCACGCACGCTCGCGCCGAAGTCCCGCAGTTCGATGTCGTCGCTCCTGTGCGGGTACTTCTCACACAACCGTCGAGTCACCTCACAACCGAACGCGTCGTCGCCGAGAAACAAGTTGCCGACGCCGGCGATGAGCAGTGGCTGCGTCATCACTTCGTCAGACCTTCCGGGTCGAGGAGCTTCACCTCGTCGAGTCCGAAGAAGAAGCGGTGACCCGGCAACCCTTGGGCACCGAGATCACGCCCGGGATCGTCTTCCACCGTGACGGCGAGCAAAACCTCACCATCGACGTTGCGCTCCACGTCGCGCACGATCGCGAGGCGGCCGCGAAGCAGCATGTCCATCGCGTCCGCCGAGCGACGCGGCTCCAAGATCACGCGAGCTCCTCGCAGCTCGTTCGCACCGGTCGAATCCTCGGGTCCGCGCCGCGCACCGTGAAGCCGGAGCAGCTCCGCGTCGGTCAGCGATTCGACTCGGTCGAGCATCTCGCCCACCCAACGATCGGTCGCTCGGGCTTCGCGCTTCTCCGAGTCCGAAAGCGTTCGGATGCGCAGCGCCAAGATCTCGTCGATCTCGGTCGCATCGCACAGATCTGCGCACGACTCGGGAGCGACCGCCGCAAAGTCGGGGACGATCACCGGAGCCGCCAGCGCGGTGTCGGGCCGCGCGCGATTCTGACCCTGCACGGCGCACCACAAACCCTGGCCCTCGCACAGCGCGGCGTACGCTTCCGATTCCGCCGGAGGATCGGTCAGCGAAACGAAGTGCGCGCGGGGATCGACGTGTAACAAGAGGTGCACGCCGTGCAGCGAACGCTCACGCTCGACTTCGCGCACCGCACGATCGCCGCGGTCGAGCTCGGTTCGGTTCTGCACGCACGCACGCAATCGCTCATGCCCTTCGCCGAGCGAAGCGCGTTCGAGGACCAAGACGCCGGCGACGCCAGCGACGTCGAACTCCACGCGACTCACTCCGGCGGAGCAGTGCGCCGAGATCTCGTGCGGTTTCAGCGCCTCGCCGTCGTCCGTGAGAAAACGCAGAAGCACTTCGACGGCGGCGTCACTCGAGCCCCGCAGCAAGCAAGCTGCGGTCAGCTCCGTCGCGAGCACTGCACCCTCGCCTGGTCTCCGTGGCGGCAGCACGCCAAACGTCCAGCGATAGCGATTCTTCAGCGAGGACTTGCGGTAGGGATAGAGAAACGCACCCTCGTACATCACCGCATTTGCGACGAGGATTGCGCTCTCGTGAATCACACCGGCCTCCCGGCGACGCCGAAGGTCGGTGAGTGATGCAGCTCGAGGAGTTTTGCGCCACTGCCGCGGTACACGTGCACGCCGCAGGGCAGACACGGGTCGAAGCTGCGGACCGTCCGCATGATGTCGATGCCTTTGAACTGTTCTTCACCGTTGTCTTCGAAGAGAGGCATCCCGATGATCGCGTCCTCGTACGGACCCGGCGTACCGAACGAGTCGCGGGGACTCGCATTCCACGGAGTCGGCGGATACGGCTGATAGTTCGCGATCAGTCCGTCGCGAATCACGAGGTGATGCGAGAGCGCGCCGCGCACCGCCTCGTGGAAACCGCAGCCGATGGCGTCTTGCGGCACCTTGAACGGCTCCCATGCCCGAGTACGCCCTGCTTGCACCTCGCCAGTCGCGCGCTCGAGGAAATAGAGCGCGCAGGCGGCCGAGTACGCTTGGAAGTAGGTCCGCGCGCGATTCCGCTCCAGCGTGTTGTTGCTGGCGGGAATTCGCCAGCGGTACGTCTGCTCGGGAAACGAGGCCGACTTGGGAAGCAGGATCTCGACTGAGTCCCCTCGCGCACGCACGTAAGGAAGATTCACGCGTCCTGCCAACGCCGTGACCCACAACCTCGCGAGCGGCCCGCCGCCCGTGTCGAGCGCGAGATAACTATCGGTCCGCTTGTCGTAGTAGCGAGGGGACACGACCCAGGTGTAGCGTTTGTTGAAGTCGCGCTTGCCGGGCCGCGGCAGCGTGGTCTGATTCCACGGGTGTCGCGGATCCACCGGATTTCCGAGCGGGTCCTGCTTCACCATGGGCTCGCCCTCGATCCAATCGTCGTAGAACGAGCTGCCGAGCAGGATCCGAATCGCGAGGTTGATCTCGATCAAGTCCGTCGTGACGAGCTCTCCGTCGATCACGACTCCGGGTGTGACGAACATCTGACGACCCCAGTCGGCCATCCCTTTGTAGCTGTAATCGCAGCACGCCGGATCCTGGAAGCTGCCCCAACACGCGAGCAGCGTACGGCGACGGCCAACCGCGTCGTATCCGGGTAACGCCTCCAGGAAGAAGTCGAAGAGATCGTCGTGCACCGGCAACATTCGCTTGAGAAAGTCGATGTAGCGCAGCAGCCGCACCTGATACTCGGTGAACAGCTGAGTGCTCGGCGCAGTTCCGACGCCACCTGGATACAACGTGGATGGATGGGCATGCCGGCCCTCCATCAAGCAGAACATCTCGCGGGTGAGGCGACTCATCTCGAGCGCTTCGCGGTAGAGCGAACCCTCGAACGGATTGAGGCTACGCATCAAGTCGCCGATCGTGCGGAACCCATGCGTTGCGCCGTGGGGTGATGGGGTCGCGTCGGCTCGCTCGAGCAGCGTTGGATTCGTTGCGCGCACCATCTGCTCGCAGTAGTCGACGCCGACGAGATTGTCCTGGAACAGGTTGTGGTCGAACATGTACTCGGCGGCCTCACCGAGATTGATGATCCACTCGGCGATCGCGGGCGGTTTGACTCCGTACGCCATGTTCTGCGCGTAGACCGAGCAAGTCGCGTGATTGTCGCCGCAGATCCCGCAGATGCGGCTCGTGATGAAGTGAGAGTCCCGCGGATCTTTGCCGCGTAGAAACACGCTGTAGCCGCGAAAGATCGAGGACGTCGTGTGACAGTCGACGACTCGACGTGCATCGAAGTCGATCTTCGTGTGAATGCCGAGGCTCCCGATGATGCGCGTGATCGGATCCCACGACATCTCGACGACTCGTGTCATGGTGAAGCCTTGGTCGGAAGTTTTCGTTGGCCGTTCGGCAGCCGCAGCTCGATCAGCCCTTCGGGTTTCGAAGTCGATCGGTTGAGTGAATCCCGAGTGAAGTGGCGCAACGTTCGGACCGACGCGCCGTACGTGCCGATCGCTTGCGTCGAGAGCAACGAGCCGGGAGGCTGATTCATGAAAGGCATGAGCTTGTCGGGGAATCCGGGCGTGGTGCAGCCGATGCAAATCCCACCCACGTTCGCGCACCCGCCGATGCCGCGGATCCAGCCGCGCTTGCCCACGTTGCAATCCACGACGGGTCCCCAGCACCCTTGGCGAACGATGCAGCGCGGGTCGTCCAGCGTCGGAGCGAAGTCGCCTTGTTCGTAGAAGCCTCCGCGGTCGCAGCCCTCGTGGGCGGTGAAGCGGAACAACCACGCGGGCCGCCCCAGCTCATCGAGCTCGAACATCGGCGCATACCCGGACGCGTGGCGCAGCAGCTGCAGCATCGTCTCCATGAAGTTGTCGGGTTGCACGGGACAACCCGGGACATTCACGATCGGCAGGCCGGCCTTCGAGCGAAAGTCGGTGCCGAGAAAATCAGAAAGGCCCATGCAGCCCGTCGGATTTCCCTCCATCGCGTGGACTCCACCCGAGGCTGCGCACGTGCCCGCGGCGACCACTGCCCACGCGCGAGGCGCGAGTTCGGACAACCACGAACACGTCGGGATCGGATCGCCGGTTTCGGGATCGACGCCGAACCCCGCCCAGCACCCCTCGCCCGCGAGCCGCTCATCGGGCACGGACCCTTCGAACACCAGGATGAATGGTTCGCCTTCATCGCGTGCGGCCTTTCGAAAGGGCTCGAGAAACGCGTCACCGTTGCTCGCTGAGAGCACCGGATTGTGAAAGCCGATCCGAGGTACACCGGGCAACACTCCTCCCAGCAAGTCTTCGAGACTGGGCTGCGTGGCTGCGGTCATCGCGATCGTGTCTCCGTCGCAACCGAGACCGGCAGTCAGCCAAAGAATATCTATGTAATCGACTCGCGTGTCGTCGACGTTCATCCTGAGGTCCCCTTGACAGCGAACAGCGGAAACCGACCCCGAGCTGCCTCAGTGAGGCCCGAGATCGACTCCCTCTTTCGGCATGCGTTGCGCATCGTCCAAAGCTTTTCGCACGTGAAGCGCCAACGCGTGAGCCGTGAACGGCTTCGGCAAGAGTCGCCGCGCAACGTCCACGAGCCCGTGCTGTTCCACTGCCGTTTGCGCGTATCCCGACATGAACAAGACCGGCATCCGCGGGTGCAGCTTCGCGAGCTCCCCCGCGAGCTCGACACCACTCATGCCCGGCATCACGACGTCCGTGAGGACGAGATCGATCTGATCCGTGCGCTGAGCGACCGCGAGCGCTTCACCAGGACCTGGCGCGGCAAACACGCGATAACCGTACGCCTCGAGCACGCGTGAAGCCGTGAGCCTCACTGCGTCGTCATCTTCGACCAGAAGAACGGTCTCCGTTCCGCCTGCTGGGACCCCTTCGACCAAGTTGAGGCGCGGAGGTTGCGCCGGTTCAGAGGCTCGGAGCGGGAAGTACAGACGAAACGCAGTGCCGGACCCGACCTGACTATCCACATCGATCACGCCCCCGGCCTGACGCACGATGCTGTACACGCACGCGAGACCGAGCCCCGTCCCCTTACCCGCTTCTTTCGTCGTGAAGAACGGATCGAAGATGTGCTCGATGATTTCGGACGGCATGCCGACGCCCGTATCGCGAACGTGGACGAGGACCCAAGGCTTCCCGAGCGCTTTGTGATGCTCGGTGTCGCGCATCGTCAACTCAGTCGAGATCGTGAGTCCCCCGCCGTCCTCGATCGCGTCGCGCGCGTTGAGCACGAGGTTGAGCATCAGTTGGTCGAACTCATTGGGGTCGATCTCGATGCAGCCCGTGCAGGGTGACAACTCGAACCGCAAATCGATGTTCTCGCGCAACGTGCGGCGCAGCAGCGCCTCGTTGTTTCGAATCAACGCATTTACGTCGACGACGCGTGGAGTGACGAGGTTCTTTCGGCCGAGTGCCAGCAACTGATGCGTGAGCCGCGCGCCGCGCTGCGCCGCATCGCGCATCGTCATGAGGTGTTCATCGACTCGATCGACAGGCTCGAGGAGCAACAGCAGCTCTGCACTCCCTGTGATCACGGTGAGTAGATTGTTGAAGTCGTGAGCCACCCCGCCCGCGAGACGCCCCAGTGCATCGAGGCGCTGCGATCGCCGAAGCTCCGCTTCCATCCTCTTGCGCTCGCCTTCGGAGCGCGACCGCCCGACTGCTTGTGCGAGCTGCGCGGCCACGGCCGTGAGGATTTCCGTTTCAGCTGCGTCCGGAACGCGAAGCGATGCGGAGTACAACTCCATGACCGCCATCACTTCATTGCGCGCGACGACTGGAACCAACAACACGCAGCGAATACCGGCCGGCACGAGGTCTCGGTACGCCGCGTCCTCAGCCACCTCGAGGTTGTGGCAGAAGCACCAGCGGCGTGTCTCGATGACCTCGGACAGCGGACGTAACGCTGGATTCGGGAGGCTTCGATCCCGGATCTGCGCAAGCAGGGGTTTCGTTTCATCGCTCGCGTGGAGCCCGACGAGCGACAACTTCGCCCCATCGGACATGACAAGCGCGTCACTCGACTCCCAACCCAGCTCCGCGCACACGTCTCTCAGGCACGCCTCGAACGCGCGCTCCACGGTCAGCGCCTCGTTCGCAGCCTCCGTCGCGCGCAAGATTAGTGTGAGGGCGCGGTTCTTTTGAAACAGCTCGCTTTCGGTTCGACCGCGTTCGAGTGCCTGAAGGATGGCGTGCATCAGCCGGCTCTTCGACACATCCGACTTCGCGAGGAAACCAGCGGCTCCCGCAGACAGTGATGCCATTTCGAGGCCCGAACGAGGCGCGTTCGTAAACAGAACGCAGGGCGTTGCGGCTTGCGCCTCACGCGCTTTGCGCACCACATCCAGCCCATCGCGCCCCTCGTCGTCCCGCAGTCGATAGTCGACGAGGATCACGTCGTGCACGTGCGCTTCGATGGCTGCGCAGCCTTCCTCGTAGGACGCTGCCCAATCGACCCGAACCGCATCCTCGGAGGCCAGCACACGACGAATCCAGACGTAGTCATCCTCGTCGTCGTCGACGAGCAGAATTCGCAGTGTCGGTTGCTCTTGGCTCTCCACCCAAACACCAGCCCGACTTCCGGGTTAGGGAATACGAACTCGACGCGAACAGGCGACGAGTTCGGTGAACGCAATCGCGTAGTAAACCCCGGAAGCGCGATTACTACTTCGCTGCAACACCGTAGCGCAAATACCATCTCGAGATGAAGACAGACCTTGCGCGATGAGCTACACGGATCGTGTCGTGCAGAACGAACACAAGCTAGATGACACTGTAGATTCGATAGCCCGAATGGGTCGTGCCGTGCTTCTAGTCGAGGACAACGACGATCACGCCGAGCTCGTTCGCAGAGCACTTCGGTTGAGTGGGGAACCTCACGAACTCGTTCGCCTCGAAGATGGCGAGCAGGCGCTGAGCTATTTGGTTTCGACGGCGGACGCAGACGTGAATCGAACGAAGTGCGCGTTGATTCTGCTCGACCTACGCCTCCCTCGCGTGAGCGGCATCGAGGTGCTGCAGGCCTTGCGAGTTCTGAACAAACCGGTTGGCCCCGTCGTGGTGCTCACCACCTCGTCAGGCGATGGCGACATTAGTGCAGCCTACGCAAACGGGGCGCATGCCTACGTGGTCAAGCCAGTCGATTTCAAATCTTTCGGTGACTTGGTCCGCGACCTGGCGCGCTTCTGGCTAAACTGGAACAAAGCGCCTACGGGTTGCTGAGCGTGTAGTTTCAACCGTCAGTGAACGGCACGACGCCACTGCACAAACAACGTACACCACTCGCACTGCTGTGTTCACTTGCGTCAGAAAGCGGTGGAGACTGCCGCGCGGTTGGAGAGCGCGCTGGCGAGTTCTTCCAGGAAGCTTGCTTCTAGCGCCGCGGGCTTGCCCTGCTGGAGTATTAGGCCGCCTACGATCGTCGGCGGATATTGGCGATGGCTCGCCAGCATCAGGATGCTGAAGTCTTCGGCGGGAAGTGCTTGCGCAGCGACCACTTCGACTAACGCCGTCTCGACCTCGTCCCCATCGTTTGCAGGTGTGGACGTCGACTGCTGACGCAACAATCGAGTCGACTCGCGCAATTGGGTCTCCAGTCCGAGTGGCGCCTCTTCTGGGCTGCTCGATGCGACGAGCTGCAGCTCGTCACCGTGCAGCACATACAGATATCCGGACTTGGCTTGCGCGCGCTGCAACACCACACTGCTCGGGCGGGCCAGCACGTTCACGCTGAGTAGCGAACTGATCAACGCGTCGAGCGCGGGCGGGACATCCGAGGCGTATTTCGAAGCTGGAGCTGGCGCGCTCTTCCACGCTTCCGCCAGGTCGTCGAGGCGGCGCGCAGGGTACGGCGGCCGACCAGTCAACGCCATGTACGCGACTACGCCCAGCGCGTACAGATCGGCGCGCTGATCGATCGGCATGCGGTGCAACACCTCGGGCGCGATGCAGATCGGTGTGCCTACGACGTCCGTGTTCACTCCGAACGGAGCGAGCGCGCCGAAGTCGATCAGCTTCGTGCGCCCATCCGCAGTGCGGCGGATGTTGCGTGGACTCACGTCGCGGTGCGCCAGACCATGTGCGTGCAGCAACGCGAGGGACGACGCCACATCGCGTAGATGCTGGCACAGCTCGCGATACGGCAGCGGTGCGAGCGTCTGCAGATCGTGCCCGGACAACTCCATCGTGTAGAACGGGCCATCGTCCGACCGGCCGTATTCGTGCACCTCGATGATGCGCGGATGGCGGAGGCGGACGAGCGTGTGGTATTCGCGCGCGAACAGCGCCTCGACCAACGCGCGGCGTTGCGCAGACAAGTCCGCCGCTCGCAGCTGCTTCAGGGCAACTTCGCGCTGTTGCACCGCATCGTACGCCCGGTACACCACACCCATGCCGCCCGCGCCGAGTTGCTCGAGGCAGCGGTAGCGCCCGTTGAGCAGCTTGCCCTGAGGCACAAGTTCTGCGGGACGACTCGACGCGGCTTGCCTCTCGGACAAAACTGATTCCTCGTGCAGTGACGAGAAGGCTCGAGTGTTGAGTATAGCCGGAAGCTGCCGGTGTGGATCGGGACACATCATGCCTGCGCCGGGAGCCGCTGAGCGGCCTACACCAGCGGTCGTCTGCGTTCCTCGGCGCGACTGACATGGAGCAGGTCGAGTCGACTTACAGGCTCGGCAAATTGTCGATCAGCAGCTGGCTCCACGCATCGAATCGGTGCCGATCGGTTTGCACCTCTCCGTTGTTGCAACACGTGACGCGCTCGCCGCTGCGGTTTTGATTGGCCGACCAATGTTGTCGCAGCCGCGCGATGTAGACGAGCCCCAGCGCCCCATCCTGAATCAGCCCAGCGAGCCGCCAGTCGACAGGTGCGGAAATGACGCGTGACTGTTCGAGAGCGCTGCGCGCAGCGAGCTCGAGCGACTCGTCGAGAAACAGCGGGATGTCGCCGTCGCGATCGCCGCTGGATACCGAAGCGGAGACACCCAACGATCGTTCCGTGCGCTCGTAGGTGAGCCACGTGTAGTTGTAGTGAACCGCAGTGAAGGTCATCAGCCTCAAATACGACGCCCCCGCGCGATTCAAGTCCTCCCAACTGAGCGAATGAAGCTCCACGCAAGCGTAGAGCCGCTCGATCTCTTCGCGAGGAAGCCCAACATAACGTTGGTGCCCAACCTGTTCGAGATACTCGGAAGTGCGTACAGCCAAGATCCGTTCGGTCACGCCGCGTTCCATCGAAGCGAAACTGGCACAGACAAAGCCCCCGGTCGAGAAGCAACGCGAGCCGGCCAACTACGCAGCACCGAGACGCCCGAGCAGTGTTTCGGTCGCGTATTCAATCTCGCGCAGCTGCGAACGCGCGTCACCGATTCGCGCGTGCGCCTCGCAGTCGACGATCCAGCCGTCAGTGAGCCACGCAGTGTCGAGCGCGAGCAACAAGGACGAATCGGCGATGTCCGCCACGCCGGAAATGGGCGCTCGAATGCGTGCGCATTCCGCGGCTTCGCTCGCAAGGTTTTGAGCCATGCTCATGTGACGCAACGCAGCTACGAAGTCGGTCTGCTTCTCAGCACCGCGATCGACCGAGAAACCGGCGATGTCCGCGACCGAAGCGGAAGCCGCGGCATCGAGAGCGCGCTCTGCCTCGGTCAGGGCACGTCGCGCCTGGCGCAGCTGATCGATTGCGTGCGCTCGCCGTTCTTCAGGTGATAACCGCGCCAGCTCCTGCAGGCGACGTGCGCGGTTCCATGCTGCAATACCCTCGCCGCTCAAGAAGTCGCACAGCCTGCAACGGATCACGCCGGATGCAACGACCTCGACGTCCCGCGATCCGCAAGCGACGCATTCATCGCTGGGCAGCGGCTCGTCGGCGGCGGCCTGCATACGCCGCGCTTTGTAGTGCGGCACAAGGGCAACCCACAGGCCGTAAACTGTAGGCAGAACGACGAAGATCGCGAGGAATGGCAGCACCCAGTCGAGCTGATCCATGCCCGTACGACCTAGTCGTTGTGCTGTCGCGGAGCAAGCTAACAGAAGCGCTTTGCAAGAACCGTCAGCGGCTTCGGGGGATGCTGCACTCCGCGGGCCGATAGTCTGGCGGAATTTGCTTTTGCCTTGCACGTTCCATCAGCGCCTTTAAACCCGCCCGCACACCGCGAGTGTAGTCGCCGACACGGAATGCGGGGATGAGCTCCGTCTTCATGATGTCATTTGCTGCCTCGTCGGGAACTACGTCTTCGAGACCACAACCGACTTCGATCCTTGCGGACCGATCGTTCGGGGCGATCAACAACATGAGGCCATTGCTGAAGTTGGCGTAGCCGAGACCCCACGTGTTGTTCAGCCACAGACTAAAGTCTTCCAACGGCACACCGTGCAATGACATCACGGTGACCACCGCGAGCTTGTGACATGTCTCGCGATGAAAGCTTTCCACTTCACGCAGAATCTCCGATTCCGAGGTCGCGTCGAGAATGTTCGCTTGGTCGATGACTAGAGGACTGGGCGCTTTGCGGCTCGGCAATGCAGGCTTACCGCTGGTGTCACGACGCATGATTTCATCCACGCGACGCATCACCTCGTCTACGTGGTCGCGCGTCGCGTCGCAGCGTCCGCGCCAATCGCCCGGCGGAAGCCCAACCTTGCGAGCGGCTGCTTCTTTCGTTGCATTGGAACCGCATGCGAACGACAGCACAATCAACGCGACGCATGCCACGAATCGACTCATGTGCACTCACCACCGATGCCGTGCTCACCCGGCGCGGTTGTAACACAGCCCGAAGGCCGCATGCCCCACCGACCGGGAAGGTCGGCGGATGAGGGGCACACTCCCACCTCACTTTTGACTGATGTCGTCCGATACCCAAGCATGGTCGAGCGGTGAAAGCGGAACCCGACACGACCATTCCGCCCCGCGGAATCGACCGTTACGAGGTCATACGCGAGCTTGGCGAAGGCGGCACTGGCGCCGTGTTCCTCGCGCGCGACCGCGAGACCGGCGAACAGGTCGCACTCAAGAAGCTGTTTCGCATGGACGCCACGAGCGTCCTGCGCGTGAAACGAGAATTCCGCTCGCTCGCGGACATGAACCACCCCAACCTCGTTCGGCTCTACGACCTGGGTCGAGCCGAGGATGGTTGGTTTCTAACGATGGAGTACGTCCCGGGACCCGACCTCTCGAGCTACGTGACGAGCGTCAGCGGTCCGAGTCACGCCACGCGCGAGCTTGCGTTGCTGCCGACTGCAGATCCCGAACGCTGGTTGTGGGTGTTTCACGAGCTCGCGCAGGGCGTTCAAGCGTTGCATCGCGCGCGCATGCTACACCGCGACTTGAAGCCCTCGAACGTTCTCGTCGCCGATGGTCGCGTGGTGGTTCTGGACTTCGGCCTCGTGCGTGCGCTCGACCGCGCCGCGCTATCGGAAGTCACGTTCGATCACGTGATCTCGGGCACGCCCGGGTACATGGCTCCGGAGCAAGCCAGCGGAGAATCACTCACCGAAGCGACCGACTGGTACGCGTTCGGCGTCATGCTCTACGAAGCGCTCTGTGGAGAGCTGCCGTTCGACGGCACGGTGATCGAGATCCTGAACGCAAAGCTGAACGGCGATGCAGAGCCCGTCTCGGCGCGCGCGGACGGCGTGCCAGGATCGCTGGTTACACTGTGCACGGCGCTCCTGAGTCGTGACCCGACAGAACGACCGAGCGGTGATCAGGTCATCGCGACGATCGCGCCGCTGTTGAGTACGACGTTGCGGCCACGGGTGGGCGCCGACTTGTCACTGGCGCCGATGCTGCAGCCATCGGATGCCCCGCTATTCGGTCGCTCCGCAGAGCTCGCCGCGCTGACGCGGAATTTCTTACAAGCGAGCCAGGGGCAAGCCGTCGTGGTGCACCTGCGTGGACCGTCCGGCGCCGGCAAGTCTGTGCTCATCGACCGATTCCTCGAAGAGCTCGAGCGCACCCCGCGCGAGCCGGACCAGTGCAACACGCTCGTGCTCCGCAGCCGGTGTTACGAACGCGAAGCGATGCCGTTCAAGGCACTCGACGGAGTCATGGACGCAGTCGTGACGCGCCTGTCGCGCTTGGACGACTTGCAAATCGGTCGCTTGATGCCGTCCGACATCGGCGCATTGGTGCAGCTGTTTCCGGCGTTCGAACGCTTGCCTGCAGTTGCGCATTCGCTCTCCGGAGAGAGGCCCGCCGCCGACCGGTTTCAAGATCGGAAGCGCGCCGAGGCCGCACTCAGCGACTTGCTCAAACGCCTCGCGAGGTTCGAGCCACTCGTGATCGTGATCGATGATCTCCACTGGGGCGATCTCGACAGCGCGAGTCTACTCACGGGACTGTTGCGGCATATCGCCGACGTGCCGATTCTGTTGCTGTTCAGCTACCGCAGCGACGAAGTCGACACGAGCCCGTGCCTTCGTCAACTGCTGGCGAATCGGCCAGCCAAAGACGATTCGCACGCGTTCGAATCGGTGATCGACCTCGATTCGCTCGCGGCTGCCGATTTGCGCGCGATCTGCGTGCGACGTTTGGGTGACCAGGCCGGGCAGCACGTATCGTTGATCGATCAGATCGTGCGCGACGCAGCTGGCAGTCCGTTCCTCGCCTCGCAGCTGGCTACACTCGCTGCGGCGCGGATCGCACGCGGCGACACGCGGCTAGAGAGGCTCTCGATCGACGCGCTCGTCACGCAAATGGGCGAGCTGCTGCCCGAAGGCGCAAGCGAGCTTTTAGCGGTGCTGGCTGTCGCCGGCCGGCCGCTCACGCCACGACTCGCGCTTGCCGCAGCCGGCGTGCTCGGCGAAGGCAACGCGCTCGTGCATGCGCTACGCAGCCTGAATCTCATTCGCACGCGCGACGTCGCGGGTGGCCATCTCCTCGAGATGTACCATGACCGTGTTCGCGAACGTGTACACGGCACGATGAGCCAGGATCGCCGCGAGCGAACGTACGCAGCGCTGCTCGGCGTGATCGAACAGAGTCGCGAGGCGGCGGATCCCGCGTGGCTCCACGTGCTCGCGCTCGGCGCAGATCTGCGCGAACCCGCGTTTCGATACGCGCTGGCCGCTGCGGACCGTGCGTTTGCAAGTCTCGCGTTCGAGCGCGCTGCGGAGCTGTATCTCGCGTGTATCGAGCTGGCTGAAGGCGCTGTCGCGAATAGCGCGAGTCTGTGGATCAAGCTAGGACACGCCCTCGCGTGTTGCTGTCGCGGCGTCACCGCGGCGGACGCCTATCAGGAAGCAGCGAGTCGACTCCCGCCGTCTGAAGCTGTCGCGTGGACGCGGCTCGCTGCATCACACCTGTTGCGCAGCGGCCGCTTCGCGGAAGGTGAACGAATCGTCAGCCAGGTGCTGGCCGAGATGGACGTGAGCATTCCTGAAAGCGACACTGCGTTGCTCGCAGCGATCGTGTGGGAGCGCTTGCGCTTGCAGATGCGCGGCTTGGACTATCGCGAACAGAGCGAGCAAGCCGTGCCCGCACGCGAGCTCGAACGGATCGACTTGATCGACTCGTTCGGGCTCGAGACACAATCGTACGACCCGCTTCGCGCAGCTTTGCTTCAGCTGAGAGGCATGCGCCTGGCGCTCGATACGGGTGAACCAAAACGAGTGTCGCGCGCACTTGGAAGTGCGGCGCTCCTGGCTTCGGTCTCCGGCTCGGCGGACGCGCAACAGCGCAGCGACGCGTTGTTGCAGCGTGCGGACGCACTCACGCGCAAGCTCGGCGATCCGCGGGAGCGCGCTGCCACGCTCGCCTCACGCGCGATCTGCGCGTTCATGCAAGGCCGAACGCAGGATGTACTCGAACCCTCGTACGAGGCTGAACGGATCTTCCGCGCGAGCTCGAGCGCCGACTACTACATGCGGTTTGCGATCGTATCGGCGCGCATCGGTGCACTGTACACGCTCGGCGACCAGTGGAAGTTCAAGGTGGAGCTCAGCGCTGCATTGGAAGAAGCGCGCACGACCGACAATCGCACAGCGCTGCTCCAGCTCACGATGAACGAGACCGTTGCAGACGAGCTCGACGGCCACCCGGAACGCTCGATCGCCCGGCTCGAGCTGCAGTTTCAGGAGTTGCCGCGCGGTCGCTTCGGAATCTTGCACTTGTTGCACATGGGCGCTGTCATGCGCGTCGCGAGCGCGACGAACGAGTACGCGTGGGCAGCGCAGTTCAGCGAGCCCGAGTGGCTGCGCTATCGACGCTCGCCCGTGAGCCGAGTACCGCTGCTCGCGTTTGGCATTCACTCCGTGCGAGCACGTTTTCTGTTGAATCGACACGTGCACGAGCGCAGCACCGGTGATGCCGCGAGCTCAATCCGAAGTGAAGTGCGTGGGCTCCGCCGCCTCGCACTACCTTGGGCGCCGCTCTTCGCTGCGCGCATGCAGGCGCGCGCAGCGGTGATTTCGGGGCAGCGAACGGTTGCGATCGATCAATTTCGCGAAAATGTCGCAAGCTGGAATGCGACGTCGTCGCGCGATGAGGCAGCGCGCGACCAGTGGGCACTGGGTTACGTCCTCGGCAACGCAGAAGGCGCTGAGCTGATGACAGCTGCGGAGGCCACGTTGCGTGCGCTCGGCATTTTGAACCCCGTGTTGGATGCGAAGTACAACTATCCTGAGCTCAAGGTTTGAGCGCAAAACAGTAGATACCGCCGTACGCTTGTGGCGGAGCGCCTGCAGCCGTGGGCTGCCCACCAGAGCCGCTCGCGGCTTATGACGCCAGCGCAGGATTTCCCTACTGCCGGTGGACACCGTAGCGGGCTGCGAGAGTGCGCAGTTGGCGGATCACCCGGTACCAATCGTCGTTGGCGCGCTCGAGAAACGCTCGATTCTGCGCGTCCCATTCGCTCGCGCGCGGACCCAGCGAACCGATGCATCCACCCACGTTGCGTTGGTTCTGCTCTCCGCCGTAGCAGCTAGGCAAAAACGCTTCGTAGCGCCTCTGCTCATACCCACGCAGCTCCTCGTACGGCATCGCGAGCGTCAGCGGTGGAACGTGCGCTTCGGAGCTCGGAGTCGGACTGCTCTCCACCATGAAGGTGAAATAGTCCCGGCGCTGGCGATTACTGACCGCACCCGTGGCCTCGGCGTAAATGCGAACGCGGCCGCGATCGGGGGAGTAGACCTCGAGCCGAAACGCCGGCTGCTCGTACAGCGTGCAGTAGGCGTTGACGATCACGACGCGCTGATTGCGAAACGCACACGCGCGCGACCGCTCTACTCCGGGCCACCGCCCGGTTCCGATGTACTCCAGGTCGCCGGACAAAGTGTCGTGCAGCGCCTCCTCCGCGGAGTAGAGTCCGCGCGGCACGATCGGAGTCACAGGCTCGCGCCATTCGAAGGCCGGCGGACGCGAAAGCGGCTGCTGCTCGCGGGGTCGTGGAGCTGCACACGCAGCTGCTAACACCAGCAGCGCGCACATCGTAAACCGCGATCGTCCAAACACTCGTCCCACTCGAACCCAACGTTGGCGAGGGCGAGACTATAAGCGATGGTGAGGCGACAGTCACGCTGCTTGCGGGCGCGAGTTTCAGCCGTACGCTCGGAGCCATGATCACTCACGTCGTGATGTGGAAACTCAAGGATCGCTCTCCCGAAAACGCCGCCCGAGTACAGGCGCTACTACTCGGCATGAAGGGCAGGATTCCTGGAATGCTGGAACTCGAAGCCGGCGTCGACTTTGCTCGCTCCGAGCGGTCGTACGACCTCGTATTGGTTACGCGCCACGTCAGTCGTGAAGCATTGGACCAGTATCAAGTTCACCCGGTTCATGAGGAGGTCAAACGCCAGATGCTCCAGTTGCGTGACGTCTCGGCCGCGGTGGATTTCGAGATGTGACTGTCCGCTGACCTCGCGCTGAGCGTGGTAGGGCGCGCTGCGCTCGCGCGCTGAACCTAGCCCGTCGCATCCAGAACTTCGCGAATTTTTCTCAGCAAGGTGACCGGCGTCAACGGCTTCTGCAGAAACGCAATTCCGGGCTCCAACACGCCGTGGTGAATGATCGTGTTGTCCGTGTAGCCCGACACGTAGAGGATGCGCATCGCAGGGCGCTGTGGCAGCAACACGTCAGCCAGCTTGCGACCACTCATCTGTGGCATGACGACGTCCGTCAGCAACAGATCGATCGGTGCGCGGTGCTGCTCGCTGATCCCGATGGCTTCAGCCGGAGTTCGCGCATCGAGCACTCGGTAGCCGTGGCGCCTGAGCACTCCGCGCACCAGCGTTCGAACCTGATCCTCGTCTTCCACCAACAGAACGGTCTCAGTCCCACGGCCGGGATCGGTTCGCACTTGGTGCGGCGACACGACCTCGTCTGGCTCGTCGTCTACCGCAGGAAAGTAGATCTTGAACGTCGTGCCACGCGCGGGTTCGCTGTACAGCCAGATTTGTCCGCCGCTCTGGCGAACGATGCCGTACACGGTCGACAATCCGAGGCCCGTCCCTTTGCCCTGCTCCTTGGTCGTGAAGAAAGGTTCGAACACCCGCTGTTGGGTTTGTTTGTCCATCCCGAGACCGGTGTCAGTCACGACCACCACGACGTAGGAACCAGGCGCGATGCCGGACTGCGTGGTCGCGTACATCTCATCGACCTGAAGATTGTGCGTCTCGATGGTCAACGACCCGCCCTGCGGCATCGCATCGCGCGCATTGACCGCGAGGTTCATGATCACTTGCTCGATCTGACCCGGATCGATGCGCGCACGTTTGAGGTCCGGCGCGAGCAGCACGCGCAACTCCAGATCCTCGCCGATCACGCGCCCGAGTAGACGTTGCGTACCGGAGATGATCGCATTCAGATCCACGACGCGCGGTTCCAGAACCTGCTGGCGACTAAACGCGAGCAGCTGACGTGTCAGGTCGGCAGCGCGGTTGGCTGCGCGCGAGATTTCTTCGAGGCCCTCGTGAACCGGACCGCCGGCTGTGACCTGCGGCAGAAGCAGATGGCCGTAGCTCAGAATCACCGAGAGCAAGTTGTTGAAGTCGTGCGCGATGCCACCCGCGAGCCGCCCGACGGCTTCCATCTTCTGCGCCTGGCGCAGCTGCTCCTCGCGCTGCTGTAGCGCAGCTTCGGCACGGCCACGCGTGTCGACTTCTTGCTGCAAGACCGCGCGCGCACGCAAGAGCTCCGCGGTGCGCTTCTGCACGCGTTGTTCGAGCTCCTCCTGACTCTCACGCAGCGCGGCTTCGGCCCGACGCCGCAACGTGACGTCGCGCAGCACGGACACGATCGACAACTCACCATCGAGCTCACACGACACGCCAGTCGCTTCGACGTCGATGACTTCACCGCTTCGCTGGAGGCAGCGCAGCTCCATCGCGGGGTACGCTTCGTCGCCGCGCGCGAAGCGCCGCGAGTTGGGTTGATCGAGATCGTCCGGGTGTAAGATCGAATCGACCTGCAGTCCGATCACGGAGTCGTGCGCTGCGAAACCCAACAAGCGAATGAACGCCGGATTCGCAAACGCGATCTTGCCTGCGTGCTGAGCAAAGATAGCGTCAGGACAGTGCTCGACCAATGTCCGGAAGTTCGCCTCCGCGCGTTCGAGGGCTTGCTGCGCTTGTTTGCGCGTCGTGATGTCGATCGACACGCCGAGCAAGTGCTCCGGGCCGTGCGGACCGAAGATCGGAATTTTGCGCGTGTACAGCCAGCGCTGGCCTTCGCTCGTCTGGATCGACTCTTCGGGGATCTCGAGCACTTGACCCGTCTTGAGCGTGTCGCGATCCGCCGATTGAAAGAAGGCAGCCTGCGCCGGGGGAAAGAACGCGTAGTCGTCTTTGCCGAGGAGTGCGTCGCGCTTCAAGCCCGTCAGCTCTTCGCCCGCCTTGTTCATGCGTTCGAACCGCAGATGCTCGGCATCTTTGACGAACACCATCGCGGGAATGTGATCGAGGATCGAGTCGAGAAACGAGCTCTCCTGACTCGCGTGCTCTTTGTCTTTGCGGAGCTGCGACAGATTCTCGAACGTCAGGCACACATGCGAATCGGGCAGCGCATACGCGTGGAGCGCAAAACGAGTCTCCGGCAGGACGGAGTCGCCGTAGAGGATGTCGGGCCACTCGAGCACCGCACCGGTGCGAACCACGTTCGCGTAAGCCTTCCACTCCTTGGCCGTCGTGCCGGGGAACGCATCGGCCATGCGCTTGCCGTAGAGCGGCTCGAGCTCGCGCCCCAACATGCGGCAAGCCGCGCGATTGGCGCGCCGGAGCGAGAGGGACGCGTCGTCCTCGAGATCATTGAGACGCCAGACTGCGACGCCGAGCTGAAGCTGCTCGAACAACGCGTCCCAGAGCTCTGGCGCCAAGCCCATCTGCTGCGTCCTCCCGGAGTTAGCTCAATGTACTCAAGAGCGTGGCATAACGGTAACGGACTGCACGCAACGCGGACCGCGCAAGCCCGGACGGGCAGCTCGGCTAGTGGATTTAGGTAGGGTGCAGCGGCGGGGAGAGCGCCTGGGCTCA
>JADMIO011417994.1_pt1 | contig 36108 bp, 32 predicted proteins | sample 8958161 | NCBI WGS metagenome assembly JADMIO01 (sample SAMN16585339, study PRJNA669376) | soil metagenome | isolation source: Crop rotation soil | place: USA: Cullars Rotation, Alabama | collected 2011
CGCGACAACTTGTCCACGTGGAATTCTAAGCTTAGGATCCCAATGTGCTGGAAAGACTTGCAGCGAATAGCGCGCCTCGAGCTCGCGCAGCAGCGCGGCGACGCGCAGCTTTCTCTGCTCGTCCTGCCAGCGCTCGCGCAGCCGATCCCGCACCGCTTCGAACGGCGGCGGCGCGCCGGGCTCGCGCTTTTCGATCCACACCAGATGCGCGCCGTAAGCCGATCGCACGGGGCCGATCCAGGTCCGCACGTCGGCCCGATCGATCGCGGCCCCGAACTCGGACCCGAAGAGCTTCGCGATCTGCGACGGCGATTGCGCAACCAGATGTGCCGGTACCGAGAACGAATCGCTCTGGCGGGCGGCATCGGCAGGCGAGAGCCGTTCCTCGCGCAAAACGGCGAGCCTGACTCGAGCGCGCTCGAGCGTTGCTTCGCCGTGCGTCGCCGATGCCAGGAAGACCTGCCACAAGCTGACCAGCGCCGGCGCGGTGTATTCATCTTGATGATCGGCGTAAAAGGCGCGCAACTCCGCGTCCTCCGGAGGCCGTTCCCCGGCGCGGGCGGCGAGCAGGCGCATCTTCTGCACGAGAATCCGGCGAACCACGACGTCCGTTCGGTCGAGGCCGAGTCCCCGCGCTCGCTCGTACAATGTCTGCGGATCGCCGTCCTTCTCTTCGCTGAGGACGGCCATCTGCTCGACCAGCCAGGTGCGGATGCTGCGGTCGTTCTGATCGAGCCCGCGCGCGAGCGCCTCGCGGAACAGCAGCTCGTCCGCGATGGTCCTGTCGATGAGAGCGACCTCGTCGTCGGCCGTCGCCGCGAGCCCGGTCTCGCGCGTGTAGTCGACCCGCAGCCTCTCGACGTCGCTGGCGGTCAACACGATCGGATCGACAGCCGCGCGGTTCGACGTCGCGGAGGAGGGAGCCGCTCCGTTCGACAGCCGGAAGAGAACCGCTCCACCGAGCAGGAAGTGGAGGAGCGGCGCGCGCAGCAATCTCGACATCGCTCAGTTCCGCGCCGCGAGCGCCGTCCCCTTCAGCCGCCAGAGCGGCGTCGCGCTGATCTCCGTGTTGCCCGCCCGCAGCGAGACCTCGATGAAGTGATCGGCGCGATCCGCGCGGTCGAGCACGAGCCGCGACGCGCGGAGGCGGAAGACGACGCGGTCGGGACGCTGCTGCTTCAGGATCACGCGGCGGATGCCACCGATCGAGCCCGTGGGATCGTTCCACACCAGGAGGCCGGGGCCGCTCTGCTGGAGCGTTCCCGCCGGAATCGTCACCCGGTAGATGTCGTCGTCGTCGCGCACGACGACGGTGAGATCCTGGGCGGCGAGGTCGAGAAGAGGAGGCATCGCTCCCAGCCGGAGCGAAAGCGCGAGGATGTCGTGCTGCGGGCTGTTGCCAAAGCGCAGCTGGCCGCGGATCCGCGCGACGCCCTCGGGCCGATACCAGATCGGCGACGACCAGGCGCGTTCCTGGATCGTCTTCGCGACCGCCGGGTTGCAGCACTCGGCGTACTCGGCCGGTACCGAGGCCGGCACGCTGCAGTCGATCCCCTGATTGTTGCAGTGGTAGGTGCTCCACCGGCAGGTCGGGTTCTCCAGGATCCGCGCGTAGTAGAAAGCGCGCTGGGTCGGATCGAATTCCGGATCGGTCCACACCGTGCACAGCGAATCCGCGCCCGGCCCCGAGGTCGCGCAGGTTGCGGGATCCACGGTGGCTCCATTGTTCGAGTCGCCCGCGACGTCGAACACCTTCTCGTGCGTCTGACCGCCGGAATCGACCCAGCCTTTGACGATCTGCGCGCGCTGCAGCGGAGTACCGGGCGTGGTCGACGTCCCGGGATCGCGGAACGCGAGCAGCCCGAAACGCGGGCTGCGACTGCCGCGCACCGGGCCCATGTCGCCGCCCATCGGCACGCCGTCCGCATAGGCGCTCTCGACGAAGCTCGGATCGCCGCACTCGAGATGGCGCTCGCGGCCGGCGAAGAAGCGCAGGATCGGCCGGCTACCGCTGGTCCCGTAGACTTCGCGCCGGCGCAGCGCGGCGAACAGCGCATCGCGAGAGTTCTCCTCGGCCCACACGACCGCGAGACCGCCGGGAGTCGCCTCGATTCCCGCCGGAGTGACGCGCTGCACCATGTAAGCCGGGTTGGCGTGGTCGCGGAGCCCGAGGTGTCCGTAGTCGCCGAAATCGCGTTCCTCGGTGGCGCCAGGCGTGGAGTTGTGCGTGTCGGTACTGCCGATCATTCCGAGCTTGAACGGGTTGACGCCGAGCAGCCTGTCCTGGGCGAGCCCGTCCTTCAGCACGTTGCGGATGTAGTTGCGCGCGGGGAAGTTCTGGTTCGGGTTGGAGACCGCACTGAAGAGCTGCAGTCGATTCAACTTCTCGAAGCCGCAGAGCTCGTCGGTGCTGCCGCCGACACCGGTGCGGCACTCCATGTCGCCCTTGTGCTGATTCATCTCGACCAGCGGCTCCATCGAAACGCGAAACGCGGCGTCCTGCGCGTCGATCGGGCTGTTGTCGGCGTTGACCGGCGCGAACATCCGTCCGCCGCTGACGTTCGCGTTGTGCGGGATGGCGAGGACGTCGCAGCCGGGCAGGCCATCGATGCACTGGGCCTGCAGCTGGTCCCAGAGCCCCTGCGGCGTCGGCTCCTCCATGTAACTGATCGGCAGCGACGGTACGACGGCGTTGCGGAAGATGACATTGCGATGGAGATTGTTGCCGGCCGGCTGGCCGCTCCACTCGTAGGCGACGAACGAAGTAAACGTGCACGCCGAGGTGCGGTCGTAAAACTGCTCGGCCGCGGCCTGCGTGTCCTGCCAGATCAGCGACGCCTGGGCGAGGCAGTCGACGCCGCCCGGTCCGCACCAGTCGAACCGCTGCGGCGGGGTGAGCACGCCGTAGCCGAGCAGAAACCCGATGACGGTGGGCGGCGGGAGCTGCGCCGGGAGCGGCGGCGGCGGTGTAGCGAGCTGGTCGCGCGCCGCGACGCAGTCATCGGAGTCGTAGCCCGGCAGGCCCGGCGTCAGGCAGATGCTGATCTCGCCGAACTGCTCCGCGTGATCGGTGACTGCGGTGAAATCGAGCGGCCGCCTGAGCTGTGCCGTGCGGGTCGGCGCGCCTTGCGCGTCGTAAGGAGGCAGGCCGATCGCTTGCCCTTCGGCGAACCGATACGCGCCGCGCGGATCCTCGCGCGTGCCGGCGAACACGGCGTCCGACGAATAGGCGGTGTGCACGTGCGTGTCGCCGAAGTACGGCTGCCGGAAAAGATCGAAGTTGGCGCACGGCTGGCGCGTCTCGGTGCGCTGCCACGGCCCGGGCACCGCCTCGGCCGCCGGCACCGCGCTCAAAGCGAGCAACGCGGCAAAGGCGATTCGTCTCGCCCCAGTTCCTTGCCCGATCATCGTGTCCCCCCGTTTCTGATCGGAACGCCGCCGGCGGCGAGCGCGAGGCGCATCGACCCCCGTTAGGCCCCCCGAGCCCGACGCCAGGCTCTCATATTGGCACGCCAACTGTCTATATTTTTCGGGACACCTCGGTGAAGGCCAGCGGCAACGGGGCGGGGCATCAGGCCCTTTTCGAATCGAGGAAGATAGCCACGGGTTGTTTCCTCCGTCCGTACGGGAATGGTATTCTGTCCGTACGATGATCAAGACCCTCACGCGCACAGGAAACAGTCTCGCCCTGGTGCTCGACAAACCATTGCTGGAGGCGACGGGAATCACGGCGGACTCCAAGCTCGAGGTGTCGACCGACGGAGACGTGATCGTGATCTCACCGGTTCGTTCGAAGAAGAGAAGCGCGCGTATTCGCGCTGTCCTGGACGAGCTCGACCGCGAGCACGCGGGAGCATTCAAGCGTCTGGCAGAATAGACGACGAGCTCGCCGTTCGCCGAGCGGACGATGGCCGTCGCATTTCTCACGCTCGACGAGGTGCTCGCGATCCATGCGCATCAAATCCGGCGCTATGGAGGCAGAACGGGACTTCGCGATCGCGCTCTTCTCGGATCAGCCCTTGCGATGCCGAGAGCGGCGTTTGCGAACGAGGACCTGCACGCGAGCCTGACGGAGAAGGGCGCTGCCTATTTGTTTCACTTGGTCAAGAACCACCCGTTCGTCGATGGCAACAAGCGGGTCGGGTTGGCGTGTTGTCTGGTATTCCTGCGCTTGAACGGCTTCCGAATCGTCGCCACCGACGACGACCTCGTCGATCTGGTAATGGGCGCGGCGAGCGGCACGCGATCCAAGGCTGACATCGCAGTGTTTCTGGCCTCCCATGCATTGAGCGGCGCGCCTTAGCCGGCCCCGTTTCAAGATCGAAATTGTCGCTCTAAGCGACAAATCGACCCTTCGATTCGTCAAATCTCGAAGACGAAGGAGCACTTCGTTTTACGCGGCGGCTGCACCGTTCGCCGCGCGTGACGGGTCGAAATATTTTGCGAGCGTGTCGCGCAGCTGAGCCGCCTTGACGGGTTTGGCGAGGTATCCGTCCATGCCTGCGGACAGGCATCTGTCGCGATCTTCCTTTGCCGCGTTTGCGGTCATTGCGACGATCGGCACGTGGCGCCCGTCGCCTTCGCGGGCGCGGATCGACATGGTTGCCTCGAACCCGTCCATCTCGGGCATGTGACAGTCCATGAGAACGAGGTCGTAGTCGATGCGGTCGAGCATTCGCAACGCTTCCAGCCCGTTGGCGGCGACGTCGGCGCGGTACCCGAGCTTCTCGAGCATCCGGCGCGCGACTCTCTGATTGACGGCATTGTCCTCGACGACGAGAACGATGCGGCGCGGCGATCCGTCGGCAAGCAGCGGCTCGCGATCCGCCGTTTCCTCATCGCGAATTTCTTGCTCGAACGAAGGCCGCGGCAACTCGCCGCGCTCGCCGCCGGCGGGCACCCGGGCGCCCGCCGGCGGTTGATCGATCGCGGAATGCGTGTGCTCGAGATCGCCTCCGAAGTGTGCGGTGAACCAAAACTCGCTTCCCTCGCCGAGCCGGCTGTCGACACCGATCGTTCCGGCCATTGCCTCGACGAGCCGTTTCGAAATCGCCAGCCCGAGCCCGGTGCCGCCGTACTTCCTCGTCGTCGAGCTGTCCGCCTGGGCGAATGGAGCGAAGATGCGTTCCTGCTGTTCCGGCGTCAGGCCGATTCCGGTATCCGCGACCGCGAAGCGCAGCACGATGTCGTCGCCGTCGGTGGCGACATGGCTCAGCCGCACGACGACTCGGCCGCGCTCGGTGAACTTCAGCGCGTTTCCCACCAGGTTGATGAGCACCTGATTCAACCGGGCGGCGTCTCCGCGCACGAAACGCGGGATCCCGGGAGCGATCTCTACGGCCAGCTCCAGCCCCTTGCGACGGGCGCGATCGGCAAGCAGCTCGACGATGTCTTCGATGGCGTGGCGCACGTCGCAGCGCACAATCTCCATCTCGACGTGTCCAGCCTCGATCTTGGAGAAATCCAAGATGTCGCTGATGATGGTGAGGAGCAGCTCGCCGCCGCGGCGCACGGTCTCGGCGTATTCCTGCTGTTCCGCCGTGAGCTTCGTGTCGAGCAACAGCCCGGTCATGCCGATCACCGCGTTCATCGGCGTTCGAATCTCGTGGCTCATCGTCGCCAGGAACTGCGACTTGGCCAACGTCGCGGCTTCAGCCGTCTCTTTGGCGATACGCAGATGTTCCTCGGCTTCGCGTTGCTCGGTCACGTCCTCGACCGTACCGACATGTCCCTGTAGCTCGCCGGTTTCCTCCGCATACATCGGACGGCTGCGCGAGCTGACCCGGCGCTCGGTTCCATCCGGCCTTTGCATCCGGAACTCCATTGCGAACTCGACGCCCTTGAGCGCGCTCGTGTACCACTGCGTCGTCACCGATGCGCGGTCGGCCGGATGAATCGCGCGTGCCCATCCGTCGCCGAGGCTGTCTGGCAGGCTGAGGCCGGAAAGCTCCTGCCAGCGCGGATTCACGTACGTGCACTGTCCGGCGGCATCGGTCTGAAAGATACCGACGGGCGAGGAGCCACTGAGAAGTCGAAACCGCTTTTCGCTGGTATGCAGCTCTGCCGTTCGCGCGACGACACGGCTCTCGACGTTGGCGTGCGCCGCTTCGAGCCGGGCCTGGCGATCGGCGATGGCCCACATCTCGCGCCGACTCCACAGACACGAGGCGGTGAGGAACACATTCTCGAACGCCACCCAGCCGGCGTGCTCGAGCCATCGCCATGGGCTTGCAACCACGATTCCGTACACCGACTGGGGCCAGTAAACGCCGCGCAGGAAGTGATCGGCGGCGGTGATCAGCGTGGCCGGAATCAACACCGTCCAGTCGCGATAGAATGCGAGAAAAGCCAGTGACCCGAAGACATGGAAATGCGTCTCGATGCGGCCGCCGGTCAGGTGGATGAGGAGAGCGGACATCAGCATCTGCCCGATCGCGATCGTATGCCGAGTCGTGGCGCGACCCGGCCGGGTGAGGGCGAGAAAGATCGGCCACGCACTGATCGCCCCGCCGAGGATCAGCGCCGCCCACACGTGCGGATGTACCGCGCTATCGGTGCCGCGCCAGCTGAGCGGCGAGATCCAAATCGCCGTCAGCACGCTGGCGACCCATTGAAACATCATCAAGCCCGCAAACAGGCGATCCGTCCGCCGGTACAGCGCGTCGTGCTGCGCGGCGTAGAGATCGACGGTGCGCTGAATCGCCGCCGCGTCGGAATCAACTGCGTCGGTCATGACCCGCACGAGGCGCTTCCCGCCGAGCATTCGACGGGAGCGTTGCGCAACGCGCAGCCGAACACCGGCGTCAGCGCTGTGTCGGCGGTGCCGCGCGCGACCACGGACAGAATTGCGGAGCTGCCGGGATTGTCGCCCGGATGCCCCCGCCCGGCGGTGATGCCGCCTGCGAACTGCAAATGCGCGAAGCGATCGTAAACGACGACCTGGCCGGAGGTCAGCGCGCCAAAATGCTCGGCAGCGCGACCACCGTCATCGATGCGCACATCGGCTCCCGGAATCGCTGCCGCGCTCGCCCATAGATCGGTGTTGGTCCAATCGGCGGAAACGCCGCTCGGCCGAATGAATAGAATGTGACTGGCAAGTCGTTCGCCCGACCGCGCGGTGATCTTGGCCAGCTCTTCCATGCTCGCACGTGTGCACGGGCAATGTGGGTGAGCGATCATGACCAGATTGGGCCGACCCGGTTCGAAGGGAATCCCTGCCTGCGCCGGCCATTGCGATGGCGTGACGGCGTCAGCCGACGTCTTCCACTCGTAATTCCAGATCGTGGAGAAACCGCCGGCCACTGCTGCCATCCAGCCGAGCGAGCCGATGAGCAGCCACCGGCGGCGCGGCTGGTGCGGATTTGTCATGGACGAGCCAGTGCAATGCACGGGTCGTGCCGGCAGGGCCGCCCGATTTGTCTAGATCTGACGGTCGTCCGGATCGGTTCCGGAGCGTCATCCGGAGAACGCCGGCGGTGACGAAGCAGTTACGCCCTTGAAAGGGGCGGGAGAAAGCGCAGCTCGGTCCGGATCATCGAGGCGGCGTTGGTGGAAGGCGAGCTCGTTCGGCAGACGGTGGCGGTGGTCGGGCCGGACGAGATGATGCTGAGCGACGCGGTACGGCGCGTCGCTGGTATCGTCGGCAAGCGGGTCGTGGTATTCCCCATGCCGGCGATGTTCCATCGCCTGCTGGCACGCGTATTCGAGCTCATGATGACCATACCGCTGATTGCGGCGGCGCAGGTGCGGATGCTGGAGGAAGGTATTACGACCCCACTGCCCGCCTGCGATCCTCCGCCGGACCACTTGTTGCCGCGGACCCATTTCACCGACCGACACATCCGCGAGCATCTGCCGAATGCCGAACCCTTTGGGCGCGGCGATCTGCGTTGCTTTACCGCGGGGCGGCTGAAGAGGGGATAGTCCAATTTTCGGGCAGGTATTCGCAGCGACCGACGGTCAGGGCTTCCGACGCGATCCAGCTCGCCTGCGTATCCGGACCGTGGCTCGAAAAACTCCGATTCGTTTCCTGTTATAGACAACAGTCCGGACAACCAAACTCTTTGGAGGACAATGACGACAACAATGGCCGGTCTCGACCTGATTCCCGCTCTCGCCGAAGCCGTCGCCGACATGGGATACACCCAACCCACGCCCATTCAGGCCAAGGGGATTCCGGTGGTGCTGGCCGGTCGAGACCTGATCGGCTGCGCCGCAACCGGCACGGGCAAGACCGCCGCCTTCCTGCTGCCGATTCTGCAGCGACTCCACGCGGGCGAACCGGCCGGCTGCCGCGCGCTCATCCTTTCTCCGACCCGCGAGTTGGCGCTGCAGATCGACGAGCAGGCATTGGCGTTGGGCTACCACGTGGGAATCAGCGCCGCGGCCGTGGTCGGCGGCGTGCCGATGGGTCCACAAGACAGAGCGTTACGCGACGGCAGCGACATCGTGGTTGCGACGCCGGGCCGGCTGCTCGATCACATGCGCGCCGGCTACGTCAACTTCAGCCGCCTCGAGGTGCTCGTCCTCGACGAGGCGGATCGCATGCTCGACATGGGCTTTCTGCCCGACATTCAACGCATTCTCGCCACCCTCCCGGCGACGCGGCAGACGCTTCTCTTCTCCGCCACCATGTCGCCCCGGATCCGCCGGCTGGCGGGCGAGATCCTGCGCGATCCCGTCACGGTCACCGTCGATCAGCAGAAGCCGGCAACCGGCATCGCTCACAGCGTCTGCGCCGTGCCGCAGGAACGCAAAGCCGCGCTTCTGTCCGTGCTGCTGCGCAGCGACGCCATGCGCTCGGTGCTCGTTTTCGTGCGGCGGAAAATCGATGCCGACCGGCTGGCGCGATCGGTGTCACGCGCTGGAGTCGACGCCACCAGCATCCATGCCGACCGCACCCAGCCGGAGCGGGTCGCGGCACTCGAGGCCTTTCGGCGCGGGCAATACCCCGTGCTGGTGGCCACTGACGTCGCGGCACGCGGCCTCGACGTCGACGGCATTTCCCACGTCATCAATTTCGACGTACCGCGCTCCTCCGACGACTACATCCATCGGGCGGGCCGCACGGCCCGTGCCGGCGCCGTGGGCGAGGTGATCACCTTCGTCTCGCCGGACGAGGAAGAATGCCTCACCGAGATCCAGCATGCGCTGGGATTCACCGTGCCGCGCCGGATCGTCCCCGGATTCGATCGCGGCCCCCATGTGCCTGCGCCCGATGGTGGCCGTCGCGGCCGTCACAGGGGAGAACAGGTCTCACCGGCGCGTGTCTCGGCGCGCGCCATCAGTCCGACATCGAGCGGCCCGGGTGGTGGTTCGAACGGAGCCGGTCGGAGGCGGCCTCGACGGCGGTAAGAGCGGCGTAGCCTTCAGAGTGCAGATCGCGAAACGCTCCCTACCGGGGAGATTGAAAGGCCCATTTCGGGGTCGGAATGGCGATCGCAAGCCGCGTCGCGCTCCCGTAGTACGTGATCTTCGGCTGGCGCGCAGACCCACGACAAATCGAAATAATCAAATACGTTCCCCCCCTGACGCCTCCTCGTCCGAGCGCGCTGTCTATGCATCGGGTTTGCAGATGGACTAAAGGGCGCCGTAGATTCGCGGTCCCGCGAGCAGATGGTCAATCGGAGCGGCTGAAGGATGCCCAGCGTCGTTTTCGTAGGCAGCAAATCGCTTGGACTGAGCTGCCTGCGCACCATCTGCGATCTCGACCGGACCTCGGTCGCCGGAATCGTCACGTGCGACGACTCGCGCGACGGGAGAAGCGTTCTCGCGGAATTCCGCGCATTCGCCGCAACGGAAAGTCTGCCGATTGTCGTCGCTCGCGGTCGCGCCGCGGCGGAAGAGGGGATCCGCGAGCTCCGTCCTGATCTCTGCCTGGTCGTCGGCTGGTATTGGATCATCTCGGGCCGAACGCTCGCGGACGTGCCGCGAGGTCTGATCGGAATCCACAACTCGCTGCTGCCGCGGTATCGGGGATGCGCGCCGCTGGTTTGGGCGATCATCAACGGCGAGTCGCGGGTCGGAATTTCGATGTTCTCGTTGGGTGAGGGCGTCGACGAAGGGGTCATTTGGGATCAACGAGCGGTCTCCGTCCGGTTCGAGGACTACATCGGCGACGTGCTGAGGAAGATCGAACGCGCCTCGACCGAGATGTTGTGCCAGCGCTGGTCCGGCATCCTCGACGGCAAGGCGGAAGCGGTGTCACAGGATCATACGCAGGCGACCTTCGGCGCGCGCCGAACGCCCGAGGACGGCCGCATCGATTGGAATCGATCCGCCGTCGACGTTTACCATTTCATCCGCGCCCAATCGGAGCCGTACCCGGGCGCGTACACGTCGATCTCCGGTGAAGAGAAGCTCTCGATCTGGCGCGCTCGGCCGTTGGACCTGCGCTTCTTCGGCACTCCCGGTCAGATCGCCGCAGTTCAGGATGGCGGCGTATCGGTCGTTTGCGGTGACGGCCGCGCGATTCTCCTGGAAGTGGTCAGCCGAGATGACGGACCTCGGATGAGCGGGCGCGATGTCCTGGGCTCGACGGCTCTGCGCTTGCGCGATCTTTCCGCCGACGCGCGCCGTCGCCTGTGGAGCGGCCCCGACGCGCTGGTTTCCGGCGCGAGATCATCCGGCGAAGCATGAGCCTCGGCGTGTCGAGCGAAGTGGGCGATTCGATCTGCCTGACCGTGGACGTGGAGTGGGCCCACCCCGAGGTTCTGGCCGACATCACGCGCGCCTTCGACGAGCGGGGGCTTCGCGCCACGTTGTTCTGTACGCATCCGGGGATAACCGCGGGTCACCACGAGCGCGCGCTGCACCCCAACTTCCGGAGAAGCGGAGATACGATGCGACGCCTCGCCCGCGAGCACGCCGACTTCGAGACCTGGAGCGAATCGCGCGTTTACGATTTCGTGGTTCGCCACACCAAGTCGTTCTGTCCGGAAGCGCTGGGCGTACGCGCTCACTCGCTGTTGCACGACACCGAGCTGACGGCAGTCTATCGAGCGCACGGGCTTGGTTACGACAGCTCCGTCGTCCTGCCGTTCATGCCGAACATCACGCCGGTGCGCGGCGCGTCGAGCCTGCTCCAGCTACCGATCTACTACATGGATCACATGGACATCAGCGGCGCGATGACGGATTTTCGGATCGCGTCGCTGCGTCTCGATCGGCCGGGTTTGAAGGTGTTCGACTTCCATCCCAACATCGTCTTCATCAACGCGCGTTCGAACGACGACTATCTGGCATCGAAAGAGTGTTACCACGACCCGGAAAAGCTAGCCGCGATGCGCCGGCCGGGCCGCGGCATCCGAACCATGTTCTTCGAGCTGATCGACTACATTGCCGATCGGGGAATTCGATCGCTGTCGCTGGGTGACGTGTGCGACGCGATCGCCTGACTCCGATTCTGCGCAAAGCGTTTTGCGGGGTCCGCCCAGCGCAAGAAGTGGAAGAATTGATCAGGGTCGCGAAGGTTCATTCTTTCGCCGCTTCGTCGTGTCGCTGCTTGCGTACGTCGCGCAGCTTCCGCGCCAGGATGCGGCCGATGTGCGCGTGACCTGCCGCGGTAGGGTGACCGTCGGGAAAGAAGTAGGCGCACTCCGTTCCCGGGCACAGGTAAGCAAACACGACGGCGAGGTCGACCAGCTCGCATCCGAGGGCATCGGCTGTTTCGCGGATGACGCGACTCGGAAGCGTGTAGATGCCGAGGCTCGACGGGTAGGTGAGCAGAATCGGTTCGGCACCGGAGCGACGGATTTCGGCCACGATCTTGGTGAGGTTCTGCCGAAGCGTTGCTGCGAAGGTCGGGTTTCCCTCGGATGATTCGGGAAGCTTCTTCCACCCGAGCTCGATGTCGACCTCGCCGACGCGGGCGGAGCCGCGCGCGCTGTCCGGCACGGGTTCGCCGGGATGAGAGGGAAGAGCGGCGCTCGACGTCCAATCGACCTCGACCGTCCGCGCCGACATCGCCTGTCGCAGCATGAAGAGCAGGCGGTACACGCGAGACACGCGCCAAAGAGTGCGTGCGACGCTTCCTCGCTCGTCTTCACCTTCCACCGCCGGGTCGACGGGCGGCTCCGGAACGGTCCAGAAATCGTTCGCGCCGATCATGACGATCACTGCCGTAGGCTCGAGCTCGCGCAGCACCGGCCCGACGATGTTGCGCACGCGCGAGGAGTTCGTGCCCGGGAAGCCGAGGTTGATCACCTGCACAGCGGGCAAGTCCGGGTACCGATTCCACTCCGCCTCGAACACGGAAGGGTAGGCCTCCGACCTCTCGACGTACAAGCCGTAGCTGTTCGAGTCGCCGAGCACGACGACCCGGAGATCCGAGCCGAGCGGAGTCGATGCTCGCCCAGGTACCGCCCAGCGGATGACCAGCGCACCGGCTTGCAGGATCCCTTCGATCGTCGCGAGCGAGAGAAGGATTCCGAAGAGCAGCAGTCCGAGTCTTCTCGCGATGCTCTTGACGGTGGAGGACGTGGTTTCCGACCAGAAGGACGAACCCATCCGATCGTCAACCGCTCTTCCGAATCCTGACCCGCTCTTGCCGGGCCCGACCGGCGCGCTTGCGTCTGCGGTCGAAGCCCTCGCCGAGGAGCGCTGCGAAGATCTCGTCGGTTGCACCGAGCCCGCCCAGGTGGCCCTCCTGCGGACGGATGACGAGCTTCGCGTTGGGTAGGAGACGGGCGAGATGCTCGCCGTGCTCCAGCGGTACGATGTTGTCGGCATCGCCGTAGAAGAGGTGCACGGGGACGCGCACGTTGCGGATCTCGAAGCCCCAGTGCCTGCCGAAGAGTGCGACGTCATGGAACAGGGCTTCCATGTAGCAGCGGCTGCCGAGCATGATGTCTTCCTGGAACATCCAGCGAACCGCCGGATCCTGGAAGACCCTCTGGTCGCCGGGCGGCATGAGGCGCGCGAAGAGGAAAGTCGCGCGATCGGCGAACGGTCTCATGACTCGAACGAACCCGCGCATGCCGGCGCCCAGCGGCGAGGCGAGCGCGCGCAAGGCGGGACCGAGGAACGGTGTGATCGAGGCAACGCCGCCTTTGGCAGCTTCGGGCCCGACCGATGGCGCGACGCTGCCGAGGATCGCAGCCACCGCCACGCGCTCGGGCATCTCGTGCGCGCACGCGAGCGCATACGGTCCGCCGCCGGAAAGGCCGACGACCGCGAACCGCTCGATCCCGAGTGCCTCGGTGAGCTGCCGCACGTCGTCCGCGAACTCGACCACCGCACGGTAACGGTGCGGTGTCGACGCGCCGATCCCCGGCCGCTCCACCGCGATCAGTCGAACGTCGCGGTCCCAGCTCGCGTCTCGCGCCTTTGGTGGGATCTGCCGTCGCGCGCCTGGGGTACCATGGAACCAGAGAATGGGCCGTCCGTTGGCGGGGCCGAACTCTGCATAGCCGAGCTTCCGACCGTCACCGAGGAGTAGGGCGCCCTCGAAGCGCGGCGGAGGGATCTCGACCATCTTCCGGGTACCGTAGCATACGGAGGTAGCCGTTCGTCTAATCGAACGGAGCGGGCCCGTACTCGTACACGTACTCGTACGCGTACACGATCCGGCCGTGTGATCGTCCGCGTCCACTCTCCGCGTCGGCGTTCAAAACCGTGTACGAGTACGTGTACCGCTGCGCTGGGTACGCGTACGGATTTGGCAGACCCCGTACTCGTACACGTACTCGTACGCGTACACGATCCGGCCGTGTGATCGCCCGGTCCGGTGTCCGCGTCGGCCTTCAAAACCGTGTACGAGTACGTGTACCGCTGCGCTGAGTACGTGTACGGATTTGGGATTTACTCCCTAATGGAGACGGGATTCGCTCCTCGAATTGGCGAGTGAGGCTGGGGCCCTTCTAGCGCAGTCCGCAGCGAGGTGTAGTCTGGTAACAGTGCAAAGTCCTGCCTCAGAGCCATCCTCGCTCACGGTTACCAACGGGAACGGCGATCGCCTCGCACTCAAGGGAAGTCTCGATATTCGCACCATCGGCGAGGCGAAAGAATCCTTCAAACGACGTAAGCTGCGGGCGATTGATCTTCGCGATCTGAGCGGGCTCGATACCCGGGCGCCCTCTTCTTGTGCGGTCTGCGTGACAAGGGCGTGAAGCTGACCGGCATGCGGCCTGAGCACGAAGCGGTGCTCGATCTCGTCGCGGAGCTCGATCTCAAGCCGCTGCAGAAGCCGAAGAGCGTCTCGCGTGGGCGCCAAATCGTCATTCAGGTCGGCAAAGGTGCCGAAGACGCTTGGCACGAAACGCTCGACGTCATTACGTTTGTCGGCCGGGCGGTGTCGATGACCACTCGTGCGCTGATGCACCCGCGTTCGCTGCGATTGGCTTCGATTTCTCGCCATGTCGCGGAAACCGGGATCACTGCGCTGCCGATCATCGGACTGATGGCGGTGATGATCAGTGTGGTCATCGGCTACCAAGGCGTGGCCCAGCTGCGTACCTACGGCGGCGAGGATTTCACGATCAATCTCGTCGCCGTGTCCGTGCTGCGCGAAATGGCCGTGCTGAGCACGGCCATCATGGTGGCCGGCCGCTCGGGTTCTGCCTTTACCGCCGAGATCGGCGTGATGAAGGCGCGCGACGAGATCGACGCGCTCGAGACAATGGGCCTCGAACCGATGGAAGTGCTGGTGGTACCGCGCCTGATCGCTCTGGTCATCACCCTGCCGCTGCTGACCTTCTTCGCCGATATGATGGGTCTGTTCGGCGGATTCTTGATTTCGCTGTCGCTGCTCGACGTCACGCTGTTGCAATATCTGGAGCGCGTCCGCCACGCGGCTGATGGCAGCGATCTGTTCGTCGGACTGTTCAAGGCGCCGATCTTCGCCTTCTTCATCGGCGTGATCGGCTGCATGCATGGCCTCGGGGTGCAGGGCTCGGCGGAAAACGTCGGGCGCGAGACCACCCGGGCCGTGGTCAAGGCGATCTTTCTCGTGATCGTGCTCGATGCCTTGTTCTCGATCTGGTTCGAGAGGCTCGGTCTATGAGTGCCCGGACGAAACACGCGCAGCCGATTGTTTCCGCGCGCGGCATCTCGAACCGGTTTGGCAAGGAAGAGGTGCACCACAAGATCAGTCTCGACATCGAGCGCGGCGAAATCATCGGCATCGCCGGCGGCTCGGGGTCGGGCAAATCGGTTCTGCTCAAAACACTGACCGGCCTGCATCGTCCGAGTGCGGGCGAGGTGCGGCTGGATGGCAAGCCCGTCGATAAGGTTGGTCCGGCGGAAAAGGCCGCACTCATCGGAGTCATGTTCCAGCAAGGCGCGCTGTTTTCCTCGCTGTCGGTGGCACAGAACGTCATGGTCCCGTTACGCGAACATACCAATCTGCCGGATCGCGAACAGGAGGAGATTGCGGCGATGAAGCTGGAGCTCGCCGGCTTACCGGCCGACGCTAGCCTCAAGTCTCCCTCCGAGCTCTCCGGCGGCATGGTCAAGCGTGCCGCATTGGCGCGTGCGCTCGCGCTCGACCCACGCATTCTTTTTCTCGACGAGCCGACCTCGGACCTCGACCCGCTCACCGCCAGCGGCATCGATGAGTTGATTCAAAAACTGAATCAAGGCCTCGGGATTACCGTCGTCGTAATCACGCACGATCTCACCACCCTGTTTACGATTTGTGACCGGGTAGCAGTGCTCGTCGACAAGAGTATCACCGTTGGTACGTTGGCCGAGCTCAGGCGATCCGACCAACCGTGGATTCACGAATTCCTCCACGGGCCGCGCGCGCAGGGCGCGATGACGGCAAGTAAGCGCACCCATGGAAACGGATAAACACTACTTCATCGAGGGACTCTTCATCATCGGGCTGTCGGTTGCCGCGGCATTGTTTGCGGTCTGGTTGGCCGGCAAAGGCCATCGTGACGATGTGCTCTACCGCATTCATTTTTCCGACTCCGTGCGCGGGCTCACCGTCGGCGATCCCGTCAAGCACCGTGGCGTCGACGTCGGAATGGTCGAGGCCGTAGTCATCGATCCCGACGATCCGCGCAAGGTCCAGGTCGACGTCAAGCTGCGAAAGGATACACCGGTGAAGACCGATACGACGGCGATTCTCGCCCTGAAGGGCATCACCGGTGTCGTCTTCATCGATCTGAACGGTGGTACTCCGAAAGCGCGCAGCTTGGTCGACGTCACGCCCAAGGATCAGATCCCGGAAATCACCGCGGAGAAAGACACGATCCAAGCGATGCTCGATCAGCTCCCAATCGTGGTCGACAAATTCTCCGCCGTCGTCGACAAATTTTCCGGCATCGAGGATCAGACGAAGAAGGTACTGACGGACGTGAGCGCGTTGACCAGCAAGCTGAAGGAAACCCCGTCGCTGCTGTTCTCCGCGCCGAAGCAATAGGATGACTGCTAGCCGTTGAAAAAGTTCGAAGACGCCCTTCGACAAGCCTGTCCTGAGCAAGGTCGAAGGGCTCAGGGCGAACGGAACAGTTCCTTTTGAAATTGTGGAGGGGATCCGCTCATGCTGAGCCCTTCGACCCTTGCTCAGGACACTAGCCGATGGACTACGATCTCGTTTCTTACGCGCCGGAGCTCGACTCGGAGATCGCTCGTCTACAGACGCACCTGTGGAGCAGTGACTCGGCATTGAACGCCGCGTACCTGCGCTGGCTGTATGTGGAGAATCCGTTCGCGACCGATCCTGTCCTCATGCAACTCGCGCTCTCCGGCGGGCGCGTCGTGGCGATGCGGGGCATGTTCGGCTCGCTGTGGGAGGTGGGTGACGCGGCGACTCGCTATCTTCTCCCGCACGCCGACGACTTCGTCATCGCGCCGGGGCACCGGAACAGCGGCGTGGCGCGGCGAATCATGACCGGCCTGCTCGCCGAGGCCGAGCGTTCCGGAGCGCAGTTCGCGATCTCCTTCGGCGCCAGCCCGGTCACCTTCGTCCTTTCAATAGCGGCGGGCTGGCGCTCGGCCGGATCGTATCGGACCGTCTGGAGCGGCAAGCATTGGCACCCGACGCTGGAGCGCGTGCGCGATCGGATACGGCGCTCGCGTTGGTTTGCGGCGCCGCGCCGCTGGTACGCCGACCACCTCTTCAAACATTTCGACCGCGGAGTCGACTTGGTTTCGAACGGAGTGTCACTGGCTCGCGAGCCCCGGCCGCGCGAGATGGCCGAGCTGGTCGCGCGGCTGCCGTGGGACGGGCGGCTTCGCCATGTGCGCAACGCCGACTACTTTGCGTGGCGCTTCCGCAATCCGCTCAGCGAGTATCGTTTCCTGTATGCGGGCAATCACGAGTCGAAGGGCTACCTGGTGTTGCAGCGCTTTGTGTCCGACCGCATGGATCGCGGTCGGGTCAGCATCGCCGACTGGGAGGCGGAGGACGATCGAACGCGCGCGGCGTTGCTCGACGCCGCGCTCGGCGCGGGACGCTTCCGGCATCTCCAGACGTGGACCGCGAGCGTGAGCGAGCCGGTGCGAGCGTTGCTCCGCGATCGCGGCTTCCGCGATCAAATCGCGACTGGGATCCGAACACGCAATGGCGGCCCACTCGTGCACCGGCTCAGTTCCGCGCCCACGGAGGAACGGTGGACGCTCGGCAACCGCGACCTGCTCGACATCGCCAGTTGGGATCTTCGGATGCTCCAGTCGACGGCGACGTAGGTGCGGCACAACTCGTGCTCGTGCTCGTGCTCGTGCTCGTGCTCGTAGTCGTACTCGTAATCGAAGGCGTCTGATTCGAGAGCGCGATTACGATTACGAGCACGAGCACCGCTTCGCTGAGCACGAGCACGATCACCTCTCCCCACACTCCGCGTGGATGCGGAAGGTGCGGCAGTGTTTCAAAACCACCTCGCGCCGTTGTACGACCCAACGGTGCGGATGATCCGGAAGCCGCGTGATCGAAACGTCACGTTCGAACGCTCGCTCGAGCTCGCGGAACGCGCGCACGCCGTCATCCCCGGCGGTTGTCATACCTACGCCAAGGGCGACGATCAGTATCCGATACTGGCGCCCGGGTTCATTGCGCGCGGTCAGGGCTGTCACGTCTGGGACGCGGACGGCAACCAGTACATCGAGTACGGCATGGGCCTGCGCGCGGTGACGCTAGGCCACGGATATCCGCCGGTGGTCGCCGCCGCCTACCAAGCGATGCAGGATGGGACGAACTTCACCCGTCCGGCCCCGATCGAAGTCGAATGCGCCGAACGACTGCTCGAGCTGATCGTGCGTGCCGACATGGTGAAGTTCGCGAAGAACGGATCGGACGCGACGACGGGGGCGGTCAAGCTGGCGCGAGCTTTCACCGGGCGCGACCTGGTCGCGGTGTGCCGCGATCAGCCTTTCCTCTCGGTGGATGACTGGTACCTGGCCATCACGCCGATGGCCGCGGGCATTCCGTCGGCGATTCGGGAGACCACGCGGAGCTTTCGCTTCAACGACCTCGACGACGCGCGCGCATTGTTCGCGGCACACCCCGGGAAAATCGCCTGCGTGATCCTCGAAGCGGCGACCGCCGCGGAGGAGCCACAGGCCGGGTATCTGCAGAGCCTGCGCCAGTTGTGTACGGCGGAGGGTGCGCTGCTGATCCTGGACGAGATGATCACAGGTTTTCGTTGGGATCTCGGCGGAGCGCAGAACTGCTTCGATGTCACCCCGGATCTCTCTACATTCGGGAAAGGAATGGCGAACGGATTCGCGGTCGCGGCGCTCGCGGGGAAGAGAGAGATCATGGAGAGAGGCGGTCTGCGTCACGATCGCGAACGGGTCTTTCTCCTTTCCACGACGCATGGCGCCGAGACCCACGCGCTCGCGGCGGCCGCAGCGACGATGCTGGTCTACCAGCGAGAAGGCGTGGTGGAAGCGTTGTATCGCATCGGAGAACGACTGCGCGGCGGGATCGACGAGCTGCTGCGTGAGCGCGGGCTGAGCGAGTACTTCGCGGTACTCGGCCGGCCGTGCAACATGGTCTACGCGACACGCGATCGCGACCGCCGGCCGTCGCAGGCGTTTCGCGCGCTGTTTCTACAGGAGCTGATTCGGCACGGTATCCTCGCGCCGTCGTTCGTGGTGAGCTTCTCGCACTCCAACGAGGACATCGATCGAACCATCGACGCCGTTGCCGCCGCGCTCACCGTTTACGCGCGAGCGCTCGACGATGGTCCGGAGCGCCACCTGGTGGGCCGTCCGGTTCAACCGGTAATGCGGCCCTACAACTGAGACGGCGTGGCGTTCCGCTCCGGGAAGTATTGGCGCGTGCGCGGCGCCGATCCGTTCGTGGTCCGATAGCGATGTGGCTTCGGGGTGGGTGCCCGATGTGCGGGGCGAACGACGCGACGGACATCGCCGAGATTAGCGGCGTGCCGGCAAGCGCGGGCCAGCTCTGCGCCACTGCCGAAAAGGCGGCGCGCAGCGCCACGCAGAACCTCGTCGTGACGATATGCCTGGCGTGCGGATACGTCGGCAATCGCTCCTTTGACCCGGTGCTGGTCCGCTTCGGCCCCGACTATGATGCCTCGCAAGAAGGTTCACCGGTTTACGGGCGGTTTCTCGACGCGCTCGCCGCGGCGCTAATCGATCGCCATCAGCTCACCGGGAAGACCGTCGTCGAGGTCGGATGCGGCAACGGCGATTTTCTGCGCCGCCTCGCACGTCTCGGGATCGGTGGCGGCATCGGGATCGATCCGTCGGCGGTTTTCGAAGGCGTCGAACGTGTCGGAGAAACAGAGGTACGTTTCGTACGCGACGAGTACGGCCACGCCCACGCGCGCTTCGGCGCCGAGCTCATCTGCTGCCGTCACACATTGCACGAGGTCGCACGGCCGCGCGAGCTTCTGACCGCGGTGCGGCTTGCTCTCGAAGAAGGCCGCGGCAGCGCCGTGTACTTCGAGGTCCCCAACGGAGCCGACATCGTTTCGGAGTCGAAGCCCTGGCGCTTGCTGTACGAATACGCGTCGTACTTCACGGCCGAAACCCTGGACGCACTCTTCTCGGTTTGCGGATTCCGCACGCTGCGAGTGACCCCTTGCTACGTGGGAGGTCAGTATCTCGCCATCGAGGCCGCTCCGGCATCCTCGTGCGCCGATCGGACGCCGTGGCAACCGCTGAGCGCGCAACGTCGGCATGCGCTAGTCGAGTGGGGCCGAGGTTTGAGACGCACGGTGGAACTTTGGCAGCGTCGCCTCGAGGATCTCGCGCGGCGCGGCGACCGAATCGCCGCTTGGGGTGTCGGAGGACGCGGCCTCAACTTCCTCGCGCTGGTCGATACGTCGGGCATGGTCGGGTGTGTGGTCGACATCAGCCCGTCGCGGCAGGATCGCTATGTCCCGTATACCGGACAGCGGGTGATGTGCCCCTCGTACCTGGTCGACTACCGGCCGAACGTCGTGATCGTTACCAACCCGACCTACCGAACCGAGATCGAGCGACAGCTCGCGGACATGGGACTGTCGTGCGACGTTCTCACGATCTAGCGGCACGTGGACTGTGCCCGGACCCCTTTGACATAACTAGGACGCCAATGTCGGCCGTTGACACGGGCGTTGTTCCGGGCGAAGACAAGTCGGGCTTAACGGGGGAGGGCTCCATGCTGTCAAGACGTATGCTGGTGGTATTCGCAGTGATTCCGTTCGTCGGCTGTTCGTTCACGTCCTCTCCGATCGCCGATACTGCGCCGCCGCCGTGCCCGATCGACGGCGGCGATTACTTGCTGACCCAGGGCGCGGGCGGAACATACACGGTCAGCACTCTTCCGCCGTTTGCGCTGCCCTCCGGCGGTACGATCGTCGAGGAAGTACATCATGCGAACTCCCCGGACTGTGTGCATGAGGTCGTCGTTCCCGCCGGCGGATTCAAGATGCCGGTCTTCTGTGTGCCGGGGCTCAGCTTCAGTGTCGCGATGACTCAGACCGAATGCGGCGCGGGGTACCTCGACTCGAATGGAGGGTCGGACTTCAATGTGGCGGAGACGGGCGACTCGACGGACAGTTCGGGAACCTGCCCATCCGTACCGTCGGTGTGTACGCAAGGAGCCGACTCGGCGCAACGCGTCGAGGTCATCGTGGGTGATGACGCGCCCGATGTCTGCACCGGGTCGGGAACGGCCAACGAGCTGCTCAGCATTCCGATCCAGACAGTCATCTGGCTGCATACACCTGCCTCGCCGTGTCCCGATCCCGACGGTATGCCCGGCGGAAGCGGTGATGCGGTCATCGCTCAGCTGTCGCAAACCCTCGATCTGACTACCGACCAGAGCTTCTCGGAGTGGCGCGATTTCGACAAAGACGGTTGCTGTCTCAATGGAGCGGGTCCGTCGGCGACGTTCAATCCTTGCACCACCCTCACCGGCGCTCCCGTTGGAAGCAAAGGCAGTTGCCTCGATCCATCAAGCGGGTCGGTCACACTGGCGGCGACAGGAACGGCCGCTTCGGCGCTACCACCGTTCTTCGACCTGACGTATTCACTCTCGCTTCCCTACGTCGTGTCGGGACCCACCTCGGGAGGTATCGCGACATGTCCCGCCGCGCCCGCGATCAACTTCGCGGCACCGGCGACGCGCTGTATTCCCTGATCGAACTGACCCCCCATGGTCACGTTCTCGGCGCTGTTGGCGATCGCGCCGCACGATTCGTGCCGACTGGGCCTGCAGGCCAAGCGCCACGCTCCGCTCGGCGAGGACGAGCTGGGGCGCCGGATGCGCGAACACCTCTGAAGCCGCGACGGCGCGCGCTAACAGCGCATTGAAGAAGTCCGAAGACGCCCTTCGACAAGCTCAGGGCTAGCGGAAAAGTCCTTTGAGATAAGGGAAGGGGATCCGCTCATGCTGAGCTTGTCGAAGCATGGGGTGGGGTTTTCCAACGGGCCCGCTACGGGGTCACACAAGATCCGTTGGCCAGGCCGTCGTCGACCAGTTCGCAGTTCGCGCTCAACGAATCGGCGTCGTTCTCGGCCAGGCACATCCGGCATTTGGCGCGCGCGGTCAAGCACGCGGCGAGCGTGCCGACGGCCGCACCGCTGCACGAGCCAGGAAACGTCGTCGCGACGGTGACGGAAAGGCACTTCTTGGTGATGTCCGCGGCCAGCTTGTTGGACGCTTTGAGGACCTTGCCTTTGGTGTCGTCGCCGACGCATGCCTGCACGTCGAGGGCCGCGACCGTCGGACTCTTCAATGCGTCTTTCTTGCACTTGTCGAAGGATTTGGCGGCCGCGGCGGCGACCTTCTCGGTATCCTTCGTCACCTTGAACTGGCAGCCGCCGATCACCTTGTCGGACGAGACCGGCATGTCGAGATTCGTCGTGCCGAACAGGTCGACGAGCAGATCGAGCTCGGCCTGGCGGTACGCGGGGCCGGCGTTGGCGCCCGACGTGTAGGCGAAATCGGGAGCGTCGGCCGTGCAGAAAGCCGTGTCGTCGGCGTTCGTCTTGTCGAGGTTCTTCTGCACCTTCATCTTGATGTCCGCCGTCGGACAATTGACCGCGACCGAATCCTTGGTGCCGTTCTTGACGCACTTGGCGTTCTCCTTGCCTTGCGCCTTACCCACCTTTGCAGCGTCCTTGTTGATCTTGTTGATGCAGTTGCGTTGAGCCTTGCTCTGCTGCGCCGAGGCGGAACCAGCGATCGCAATCGCGAGTACGGCCGCGGTCATGGTCACCATGAGCTGTCTTGTGCTGCCCATCGCTCCCCCTTTTTTGTGCCGCGTCGTCCGGCCGTGCCCCTAAAACGGCAGCGGTTCGGAATCGAGCTGTTTCATGCCCGTAGCGTTGCCCGACATTCGTTGTCGTACAGGAGCTTGAAACGAAGCGTCAAGACCAATTCTCGGCCGAGAGGTCCTGGGCCATGCGGTGAAGCGGCATCCTTTGCCTGGAGTCGTCAATGCGATTTTGGTAGTGACACCGATTGAAAATGACGGTCCACGAGCTCTCTTGATGAGAAAAACGGAGCGAGGAGGCGCGATGGAGATCATTTCCGCGAGGCGTTTGGCGATGGGATTGGGCCTGATCGCGTTTGCTCTGCTCCTGGGCGCGCCGTCGGCGCATGCCGGAGCTCCGTGCAGCGGGGCAAGCGCGCCAATGTGCAACGGAGGTTGCCTGGTCCCCGGAACCGTATGCAGAGCGGTGGGAAATGTCTGCGAGTGCCTGGCGAGCTGTGGTGACGGCGCGGCCTGCGATGTGTCGTGCCCGCTCGGCTTTCAGTGCACGAACACCGGCACCCTACCGTGCGTCTGCTTCCCGCTGCCGACGCCGACGCCGACGCCGACCTCCACTCCGACGGTCACTCCGACGGTCACTCCGACGTCGCCGCCGATCACCGCGCCGGTGCCTACGACCTCCACCACCGGCTTGGTCATTACGCTGTTGGTGCTCGTCGTCATCGGAGTCGTGGCCCTCAGCTGGCGGAACGGGCGGTCGTCGTCGTCCACTTGAGTCTGCGCGGCGCGTGCTCGCAATCGCAGTCGTACTCGGTTTTTGATGTAGGCCCTTCGAGTACGATTGCGATTACGATTACGAGCACCGCTTCGCTGAGCACGAGCACGAGAGAAAGGGCACCTCTTGCCCGTTGACGAGGTGCTACTCGGAACGGGCGAGAGCGAGCCGCGCGCCAGCTGCGATGAGGAATACGCCGCCCACACGTGTCAGAGGCGTAGCAAACCGGTCGCCCGCAACCTCGCGCGCGCGGACGGCAACTGCGACGTAGAAGGCGAGCACGAAGAATTCGATTGCGATGGAGCTCACCGCGAGAACGAGTACTTGGAATGGCACCGCGGATTGAGGATCAATGAACTGCGGAAGCAGTGCGAGGAAGAAGATCAGCGCCTTTGGATTGGCGCCCTGAACGAGCACTCCGGATACGAATGAGCGCGGGACGGCGAGCGGTTTATGGCCGCGGGCTTCCGCGAGCGGGTGAGCAACATTGCGAGCCCCAGCCAGATCAAGTACGCGGCTCCGGCCCAGCGAAGAACTATGAAAACTTCGTGCGAGGCGACGATGATGGCGGCGATTCCGGTCGCGGAAAGCGCAAAGTATCCCGCGTTGGCAGTGAGGATGCCGACCGCTGCTGCGATACCAGGGTGAGTCCCTCGTGCGAGCGCGACGGAAACGACGAAGACAACCGCCGGCCCCGGGATGAACGACAGCACGGCCTCCGTGGCGCAGAAGGCGAGCCAGTTGTCGAGCGACATTGCTCCCCCAGTACATGAAGTGCGGCTGGACCGAAACAATCTGCGAGGCCGACGCCGAGAGCTGCCCCTACCTGGCAGACATTTTCCCGCACAAGGCGCAGAGACAGAGAGAGAAGAAGCGGAAGCACGGCCGGCCTCGAGCAATTGGTTGACAAGCGCGCCAGGAACGACCAAGCGTGCGGGACGGCGAGGGGGGCGATGTACGGACTAACGCGCAATCAGGCCAGGGTCGGCATCGTTGTACTGCTCATGGCTTGCTGTCTCACCCTGGCGGCGTGTGGCGGCGACGAAAGTCTCACGATCGGCCCGACGCCGGGTCCGACAGCGACAGCGCTTCCGGGCTGATTCGAGGCTCTTACGGTTCCGAGCCGTCTCGGGCCGAAGGGATCGGCCCATCGGCGTGGCTGTCGACGCCGGCTGGGGTCGGCGTTCTGGCGCGCACCGGCGACAAAGAACACGGCCAGGAAATTCCTCGACAAGAACGATTAGCGCCACTTCCCGAGCAACGAGAGTGCGATCGGCGGGACTGGCGATTGACAATCCCTTCCGATCATACTTTGCCGAGCGCGAATGGCGTCGGCATGGCTCTCTCATGAGCGATACCCGCGGCTGCTGCTCGGGCTACTCGTAGCGTTTTCGACGCTGTTGGCGATCGCGCCGCACGATCGTGCAGACTGGGCGCTCGAGAATGCGCTGCTGCTCGGCGGCGTTGCGGTTCTCGTCGCCACGCACAGAGCGCTGCCGCTGTCGCGTGTCTCGTATACGCTGATCTTCCTCTTTCTCTGTCTGCACACGATCGGCGCGCACTACACCTACTCGCTGGTGCCCTACGACGCGTGGTTCAAGTCGCTCACCGGCCGCACGCTCTCGAGCCTGACCGGGGCCGAGCGCAATCACTTCGACCGTCTCGTCCACTTCTCCTACGGGCTGCTGCTCGCTTATCCGGCGCGCGAGGTGTTTCTGCGCGTCGCCGACGTGCGCGGCTTCTGGGGCTATTACCTCCCGCTCGACGTAGTGATGGCGACGTCCATGCTTTACGAGCTCATCGAGTGGGGCGCGGCCGTGGCCTTCGGCGGCGACCTCGGCGTCGCCTACCTCGGCACGCAGGGCGATGCCTGGGACGCGCAGAAGGACATGGCGCTGGCGACCAGCGGAGCGATCCTCTCGATGCTGATCACCGCGGTGATCAACTGGCAGACCCAGCGCGACTTCGCGCGCGAATGGGCCGACAGCCTGCACGTCAAGCGCCGCGCTCCGCTCGGCGAGGACGAATTGGCGCGTCGAAAGCGCGAGCGCGCCTGACGATCGAGCGTGAATCGCCGGCCTCCGCGGTTCGGCGTTGACCGTGGCTCGTTGCGCTGGAAATCTGCAACCGAGGTTCGCGCCAAGACGATGAGAACTCCCGAACCCCATACGCGAAAGGCCGCGGTGGATTTGTCGCCTATCAGGTGTTTGGCGACGGACCCGGTGCTGGTATCGAGTACGGTTAGGGATCTCGTCGTCGGTTCGGGGATTCGGTTTGCCGATCGTGGAACGCGCGCGCTCAAGGGCGTGCCGGGCGAATGGAGCTTGTACTCGGTAGAGCGATGAGTTGCGTTTCCGTGGCCGTGGGTATCGGCGTGCCAGTGGGTGTGGGCGTAGGTGTATCGGCAGGCGTCGGCAGTGGCTTCTGCCCACAGCTCGTCAGCGATTCCAGCACGGCGCGGACGAGATCGTCGATCGCGACCCCGTCGCCGAGCACATCGGCAGCGGGGCAATTGGTGGCGTCGATCTCCCCTAGGGAAATTCGGACCGCGCGAACGAGCTCACTGATGGAGACCGCCGAATCCTCGTTGCAATCTCCGACACAATTGCGCGGCGCGGACTCGACGATGTGAAGGGTGCCGTCTAGACAGATTGTCGTTACCGCCTCACCTTCTGCCGTTGATGCAGAGGACCCTAAGCAGGGTAGGGTAAACTCGCCGGGCTCGCGTCTGATCAGCCGAACCGGGCAACGGGCGACGATCCCGTCACGCCGAAACGGCAACAGGGGAAAGGAAAGATCGCCGACATTCACTCGGAACAGGCCGCGTTCGGGGCGAAAGACCGAGGTGGATCTGATGTTCGAGAGGTCTGGCTCAGTTGAGCAAAGAACCTGCCCGCCCGGTTCGGAGACCGGCTCGTAAGGCGCCGTTCCGGAATTGTAGCCGATGGTGAAGCTGTACAGGCTCACGGTCCTGGCGCCGTTGGACATCCTGAAGACGAATTCCTGGACGGCATCACCTTGCAGCGTGAGAATTTGATCGCCGGGCCCGACCGTGACCTGTGCCGATGCCTCGACGAAATGCGCGAGCGCGAGGATGAACGCAACCACACAGACAACCCCACGTAGAGACATGTCGAGCATCGTTCCCCTCGTGCGCGAGGCAAGTCGAGAGCTCTCGCAGCACCAGAGCCGCATCGACTACGCGCGTGTGTCGATCGTGTTGGTGAGCCGAAAGCGCTCGGAAAGTTGCAGCAGCATCCAGATGCTGCCAGGCACGAAGCAGAGCGCGCCGAGCCCGGCAGCGAGGGCGCGCGGTCCGATGCCGGCGGAGTCGAGGGCCCATCCGGTCACGAGATTGGATGCGGTCATGCTGAGAGTCATGAGCGCGAGCTCGGTCGCGAACACGCGGCCGCGAAGCGCGTCAGGAACCAGCAGCTGAAGCACGGTAGTGCTGAATACCCATACCGTGCTGCCTCCCATGTGCGCGGCGGCGAGGACGAGGAGCGCGAGCGGCAGCTGCTGCGCCGCGGCGAAAACGAGATAGAGCGCGCCGGCGACGAAGAATCCGACACCGATGCCGCGCGCCAGTTGCTCGGGAGAGACGCCGAAGAGGCGACGCGAAACGACCGGACCAAGCGCGGTGCCGACGCCGCGCGCCATCGCGAGCAGCCCGATGCCGGCCGCGGCGCTTCCCCATACCGGGTAGATGCGCTCGCCGAAGATCCCATGCAGGAGCACGACGCCGCCCGCCGTCGCCCACCCCGCCTTCACCGCAACTGCGCTCGCCAGCGCGGGCCGGTGACGCAGGTAGCGGGCTCCTTCGAGCAGATCGGTGACGCCGAGCATCGCGCGCCACCCGACGCGGCGCGCAGCGGCAGAGGCGCGTACCGGAAGCGTGATACCGGAAATGAGCCATGCCGAGCAGAGGAAGCTGAGCGCGTCGAGAACGATGGCGGCGCGCCAACCGGCAATCGCGGTGACGAGACCCCCGAGCGCCGAACCGATTCCGAGACTTGCGGACCAAGTGACGGCTCCGAGCGCGTTGGCCGTGATCAGCTCATCCGGCGCGGTGATGTTGGGAATGGAGGAAGTGCGCGCCGGCTCGAAGAACGCGGTGATGCTGACGACCAGCGCAACCGCGGCATAACTGATCCATACCTGATCGGGCCGACGGATGAGCAAGAGCCCGAGCACGGCCACCGCGCGGCACAGGTCGGCGGCTACCATGATGCGCTTGCGGTCGAAGCGGTCGACCACGACGCCGGCCAGCGGTCCGACGAAGACAGTCGGCAGGAAGCGCGCGACCAACATCGCGGCGACGACGGTGCCGGAGCCGGTCAAATGGAGGAGCAGCGTGAAAAGAGCGACGTAGTCCAGCCAGTCGCCCAGCTGGCTCACGACCTGGCCGAGCCAGAGCCGGCGGAAGTTGCGATTGCGGCGCAGCAGCTCGACGTAACCGCTGGGGCGCGCGCCGGCAGCAGCCGGTTCCTCGGTTGCCATGCGGCGGCTGCAATACGCCCGTCCACACGCGCTCGCAACCGAGCGGGCGCCCGGCAATCCGATAGTCCACTCTTTTCGGTGGAGCGCGACCTCCGGGCGCGCTCCGGGGGGCCGGTGTGGCAGGGGATCGGCGCGCCTGCGGCGCGCCAGAACGCGCTCGGAGATCGCGTCCCACCCACGCGTCCTTGTGCAAAGCCTTCCCTTGTGTTGTCTGCGGCGACGCGCGTAGGAACCACGTGAATGCGCGACCCGATCCACCGGCACGTCACGGTCATACCGGCGGCCGGAGCTTCTCCGGCGCGCCCTGAACGCCGTCGCGGCTCAGCAAACACAGACTGGATAGGCTGTTGCGCGACACCGGTCAGCACGGCGGTCCGCCGCCGATGTCTTCACCGCAGCGACACGCGGCAGCCGACTGAAACGAGAACGAGCGAATCGCATCGAAAGGAGACGACCCATGCCCCGATTGCGGCAGGTTCCGCGCAGTGAAGTCCACGAAAGAGGGCGGCCGATCTACGACATGCTGTTCGGCGATCGTTGTCCGGTGGCGGAGCCCGGCACCGCCACCGGTTCGCCCGGCAACTGGTGGACCGTGTTCGCGGGAGTGCCGGACTGCTTCGATCACGCGGTGCAGGGCTTTGCGTTTTACCGCAGCCCCAAGCGCAAGATCGATGCGAAGCTGCGCGAGCTCGGTCAGATTCGCGCCGGCTACGCGCGCGGCAGCCGTTTCGTCTTCTCTCAGCACTGCAAGGCGAGCCGCGACGTCGGCCTGAGCGAGGAGCAGATCCGGGCGATTCCAGCGTGGTCGGTGGCCACCTGCTTTTCGCCGCTCGAGCGCGCCGTGCTCGCTTACACCGATTGCCTGGTGCTCGAGGGCGGCCGCGTTCCCGACGCCGTCTTCGACGCGTTGCGCCGCGAGCTCGGCGACGACGAGATCCTCGAGCTCACCTATGTGACCTGCATGTACGAGATGCACGCGACGATGTGCCGCGCACTACGGCTCGAATTCGACGACGTCGACGAACGCGTCACCGAGGTTCCCGCTCCGGGCGCGAGCGGTCAGGCGGCGGATGTCATGGGATCGGTGGACGCGGCGAAGTGAGCCGAATCAATTCGATTCCGCTGGCGACGATCCTCGCGATCGTCGCCGGGGTTTGGTCGCTCAACGAGTACGATTTCCATCGCCGGCCAGGAGGAATCATCGCCGCGTGGGTATTTGATCGCGTTCGGTTCCGCGATCGTTCTCGACTGGCTGCTGTGCCGCCGCCGAGTGTCACGTGTCAGAGATTCGGTCGGCCGAGCCGACTTAGTCCGATCAGCGCGATCAGGCTCAGCGCGCAGACCGCGAGCATCATTGCTCACGGCGACAGCGCAGGTGCGAGCGCGGGCTCGTGCGCACATGCCACCAGGCTCGTGAGCATCGAGCATGTGTCAAGGCGACCTGCTTGCACTGGCGGCGCGGCGCGCCATATCGTTTCGGAGTCCGCCGAGTCGATCGCCATGGCTCGACTTCGAGCTAGGGCCCTCGCCGGATCGAGGCAGTGCCATCGTCGTGAACCGCGCGCTCGGCGACGGCGAGATCCTCGAGCTCACTTACGTCAAGTGCATGTACGAGATGCACGCGACGATGTGCCGTGCGCTCCGGCTGGAATTCCCGCGCCGGGCGCGGGTGGTCAGTCGACAGACGTGATGGGAGTGGTGAATACCGCGAAGTGACTCACCCTTCGCGTCGGCGGCGTATCCAGAATGCACCGAGAAAGAGGAGTGCAGCGGTCATACCGATCAATCCCCACGGCGACATGGTCGGTACCCCTGCGGGTGCGATATTCGTCGTCGAGCACGCGACCGGCAGGAAATTGTCCTCGGGAACATCGTTGCACAACGTGCACGTGCCGCCCGGACAATCGATCGCCGCGTCTCCCGGAGAGCAGCCCTGGCCGGCGCTTGCGCTCGGCCCCGTGCAGATGCCCGGCTCGCAGCTGCCGCCGCTACATGGAGTGCCGTCATCCGGGTCGCACGCGTCGCCTGCCTCGGATCCGCCTTTGCACACACCCATACCGGTGTTGGAGAAGGCAAAGACGAGATTGCGCGTTACTCCGCCGGGGCCCTGCGCGGTGAGCATCACTTGTCCCATCGCCATTTGACCCGCGCCCAAATCTCCGAGGTTGGGGAAATCGTCGACACCGCATACTGCTTCGTTTCCGGAGCCGAAACAGACGAGCGGCTTGACCGGGATCGCTGCACCGGATCCAGCGGCCGCCGTACCCGCACCCGCAAGCGGGATGTGCAGTTCGCAGCGCATGCTGATTCCGTCGAGCTCGCATTGCACGTGGTTGCGCAAGCCGGCGAACGTCATGCTGCCCGTGCTTCCGTTCTGCGCAAAGAGCGGACCCGAGATGGAGCACACCATTTCCCCTGGCCCGCGCGTGCAGGACATCATCGAGAATATCGGCACCATCGGAAGCTCGGGACTCCCGCCAGCGCACAGCTCCACGAAGAACTGGTTGAGCTCGTCGAAAAACTTCTGGATCTCCGGCGGTGCATCCCCAGACATCTCGAAGAGGTGGGAAATTTCTTCCGCGGGAATGAACGCAATGAGCATCGACCCGACCTCGGTCGCCGGGCACTGCGAGTGATTCGTAGTCTTGATGTCGAACGTGACTGGCTCGCCGGAACGCACTGTGTCCGGCGAGCTGGTCAACTGAATCTCCAGAACGGCGCAGCCATTGATGAGGGCAAGCAAGCTGGCGGTCAGCGCCATCGACGCGATTCTCCGTACAGCCCTGTTCCCCATCTCTTTCCTCTTTCTACGCCGTCTCATCGAGACGATGCGACGCCGTCTCATCGAGACGATGCGACTTCGTTGTTGCCTTGCAGCGCATCGGAAGCTGGCCGGCCCAGCCTGCGTCAGAATCCCGGGTTGCATGTTCCGGGCATCGTGCGTCGCCGTCGGGCCACTTGTTCATCAAGGACAAAACGGAGACGCCTTATACCCCGTCAACTCCCGAACGGGCAAGTAATTTTGGCCACTGTCCGGGTAATCGCTGGAAAATCGGGTGAGGTCGGAACCGACCTGGTTGCGTCGAAGCGATTCCCGACGATCACCAAGGTCGGCGGGCGCGCCGCGCCGCGCGACGGATCGAGGAACTGGTGGCGTCGTCGTGAAGGCAGCGCGTCCGCAGGCCCGCGAAATTGATCTCCGGCGGCGAGGCGCACGTGACTCCCTGCAGCGGCGCCGGACCGCTCACGCTGTTCGGCAGACGCGCAGTGTAGGTGGTGTCGAAGATCGGCACGCCGGTGGATGGAACGACGCCCGACGCGGCGAGCGTCACCGTGCCGGCGGTGAAGTCGAGGCATTCGCCGCGGTTCGATAGCGGACCGTCGCCGCCCGGGTCGCACGGGGTGACGTTCGATGCCGGGCCCCCGCCCGCGACGCAACATCCGTCGGGATCGATGTCCTGCCAGTCCGACGACGTTGCATCGCTGCTGAAGTCGAAGATCTGCGGCAGGGCGACGATGAGCTGATCGCCGGGATCGAGCCGGTCGTCGGGATCCGGACATGCTCCCTGTGCATCTGCCCAGATCGTGCTCTGCACCGGGATCGACACGATGGCGTTCCCGGTGCCCGCCGGACAATCGTCGATCACGCCGTCGCCAACGGTGACATTGACCTGCGCCGAAGAGTCCAACCCCTCGGTGCAATCGGGATGCGGCAGATTGCACACCGTCGGCGAGCTCGTGTCGCCGAGCTCTTCGATCGTGTAGTCGGCGCCGCCGTTGGAGTCGATTCGCCCGATGCCGCAACCGGACTGCCGCACCTGGATCGTGAAGTTCACGCCCGCGATGCAGAACGTCGGCACGCTGAAGCCTCCCGGGTACGGAACGATCGTCTCGTGCACGCACTCGGCGTCCGGTTCGCCGACGTCCTGCACGATCGTGCCGCCGGCCGGGAACGGAAACGGATCGAGCCCGTCGGGCTTGAGCGTCCCGCCCGCGAGCTGCGTGAACGTGTATGAGCCCGCCGCGAGCGCGCAGTTCTTCGTCGCCGGTGTCCTCGTCGGCGTCGGCGTGGACGTTGGCGTCGGCGTCCTTCCCTCGCACGGGAACGACGAACGCCGCGTCAGTTGTCGAAAGCTTCGGCGCAGATTGTCGCAGTAGGGGCGCGGCGTGTTCTGGCAGCCGTTGCAGAAGGCCGAGCACAGCGTGAAGGCCGGACCGACGAAAGCCGAGCAGACGCGATCGCGGGGCGACCGATTGGTGAAGGAGAAGAGCAGGGGGTTCGCCCCGATGTTCGGACCGCTTTCGCGACCGCCGGCCAGCGCGATGGAGCTCGCGACGAAGGAGATCAATACCCCGAGGGTGAGACAGTTCGCGATGCGGTGCGTTCGGCCCATTTCCGCTCCCTCCCTGCCGACACCTTCTACCGAGACTGCAGCGTTGGGTCGAGGTAGGTTGTCGACAAGGGCGGCTCGACCATGGCAGACAAATCCAGCCCTGATGGCGCAATCGGGAGGTTGCGGAGCGAGGTCAACGTGGAAGCCGAGGTCATCGGAATCGATCACATCTATATTGCGGCTCGCTCCATGGCGGATTCCGAGCGCTTCTACGACGGCGTCCTGCGCGACGTCCTCGGTTTTCGGAAGAACGCTTTCACGATCGGTGGCGAGCCGCACATCCAGTACTACAACCGTCACTTCGGCTACGTCATCCGGCCGGCGCGGGCGGGCACGGCGGCGCACGACCCTTACGCGCCGGGCGTGCACCATTTCTGCCTGCGCGTCGAAGGCGAGCCCGAGGTCGATCGCGTGGCGAAGGCGTTGCGCGCTGGAGGCGTCGAGGCGAGCGAGCCGGCGTACTACCCGGAGTACGCGCCCGACTACTACGCTACCTTCTTCGTCGATCCGGACGGCGTGCGCCTCGAGGTCACGAACTTCCGCGCCAATCGCAAGGCGAGGATGTATCGCTGGGACGAGCTGCCGCCTGATTAGAAACCTCGAAAACTCGAATCCATCGGCTCGTCATTCCCGCGAAAGAGTCTGTGGATTTTCTCGGAAGTGTCGTGCTCGTGCGCGTGCTCGTAATCGTACTCGTAATCGGTCCCTCGATTTAGCTTCCTTCGAGCACGATTACGATTACGATTACGAGCACGAGCACCGCTTCGCTGAGCACGAGCACGAGAAGCGACAATCCCGAAAGCAGGAATCCACTCAGCCACGCCGACCTATGGATGCCCGCTTTCGCGGGCATGACACATGGCGCGATCAGTACGCGATCGACGGCAAGTACGCGCCGGCGGGCTCGTTGTAGAGTCCGATCGTCATCAGCGTGAGCGGCTCGACGATTCGCAGGCCGTGCTCGAGGCACCAGCGCAGCAGCTCTGCGTTGCGCGTCGGCACGAGAAAGCCCGGGCCGCCGTATGAGGGCGCGGCGGCGATGAGAGCTTCCAGTCCGGTCGTGGTCTCGGCGACGGCGTGGGAGAAGAACGCGATCGCGGTTGCATAGCCGACGATCCGCCCGTTCCACTCGACTACCGTCGCGCCGCCGCCCGCGATCGCCTCGGCGACCTCACCGTGTCGCGAATGGCCGTGCACTCTCATGCAGACGCGATCGCAATCGCCGAGGTCGGCCGGCCGCGCCGTGCGCACGGTGTATCCCGGAATCGTCGCGCGAATCGGCGTCCCCTGAACGCACGACAGCGGCTCGCGCGGGTCGAACCCGAGCTTCGTGTAGAGCGACAGGGAGCGATTGTGGAACGCCGCCTGCACGAGCCGGATACCCGGCGCGCCACGCGCCACCTGGCGGTCCATGACATAGAGCATCAGTTGCCGGCCGATACCGGAATTCTGGAGGCGTGGGTCGACGGTGATCGGCCCGATGCCCGCGATGGGTCCGCGCTCGTCGACGGCATTGCTACCGGCGATTGCGCCGTCGTGCTCCGCCACCACGACGTGGTGCCCCGGATGCGCGAGCAACATCGCGAGGACGCCGACGGCGATCTCGACCGAGGGGAAATCGGGCGGGAACCCGTGCGCGGCGTTGATGGCGGTAAACGCCTCGTAGCAGATTCGACCGCACGGCTCCGCGTCATCCGGCCTTCCTTCGCGAAGCAGAGTCGTCATGTGCCCACGGCTAGGCGCGGCGATGGAACGAGTCAAGGCAGCCGTTCGTCACTGGCTGCCGTCCATTTCGAAAACGTGTTAAAGAACGGGTTTGGGCAGAACGATTGCACACTATGCGATCGCGCTCGCCACCGTTGGAGCGGCACTGTTGATCCGCGGGCTGCTCGATCCGGTGCTGGGCGACTCGCTCCCGCTGGTCACTCTGTTCGGGGCGGTGGCCGCCGCAGTTTGGGCAGGCGGCTACGGTCCGGCGCTTCTCAGTGCGCTGCTCGGCTACTTCGCTTGCTCCTACCTGTTCATCCAGCCGCGCGGCGAAGTCCTACCCCATGACCTACAGGACGTGGTTGGTCTGGCGGCCTACATTTTCACCTGCTCGCTGATCATCGCGATCGGCACGGCGATGCGCTCGGCGCAGGAACGCGCCAGCGCGCGCGGCGAGCTGCTGCGCGTGACCCTCGGGAGCATCGGCGACGCGATGATCACCACCGACACCGCCGGCCGTGTGACGCATCTGAACGCGGTCGCCGAGTCGTTGACCGGCTGGTCGCATCGCGAGGCTCTCGGTCGCCCGTTGGACGAGGTATTTCGGATCGTCAACGAGCAGGACCGCGCGCCGTGCGAGAGCCCGGCGACGCGAGCCTTGCGCGAAGGGACGGTAGTGGCTGTCGCCAACCACGCCATTCTCGTCCGCAAGGATGGCGTCGAGCTTCCCATCGACGACAGCGCCGCGGTGATCGCGGACGAGCGCGGCGGGGTGTCGGGTTGCGTGCTCATCTTTCGCGACATGTCCGAGCGCCGCCGCTCGGAAAAGACGGAGGCCGAGCGCCTGCGCGATGCCCGCCTGCTCGCGTCGATCGTCGAGTCGTCGGACGACGCCATCATCCGTAAGACGCTCGACGGCGTCATCCAGAGCTGGAACGCCGGCGCCGAGCGCATTTTCGGTTACACCGTCGACCAGGCCGTCGGCCGCCACATCTCGCTGATCATCCCTCCCGACCGCATCGCCGAGGAGGACCAGATCATTGCGAGATTGAAGGCCGGACAACGCGTCGATCATTTCGAAACGGAACGGATGCGCAGCGACGGCGCGCGCATCTTCGTCTCTCTGACGATCTCGCCCATCCGCGACGAGGCCGGAAACATCATCGGGGCATCCAAGATCGCGCGCGACATCACGCGACAGCGGCAAGCCGAGGCCGAGCGCCAGAAGTTCGTGACGCTGGTCGAGAACAGCACCGACTTCATCGGCATCTGCGACCTCGATGCGGTTCCGTTCTTCATCAACCGCGCCGGTCTCGCGATGGTCGGCTTGAACGGAGTCGAGGAGGCGCGGCGGACGCACGTCCGCGACTTCTTCTTCCCCGAGGATCAGGCGAAGATCATGGACGAGTTCTTCCCGTCGGTGATGGAGAAGGGCCACGGCGAGATCGACGTCCGCTTCCGCCACTTCCGGACCGGAGAGGCGCGCTGGATGGCGTACAAGCTGCTGGCGCTGACCGACGCAGCCGGACGGACGACGGCTTTTGCGACGGTGAGCCAAGACGTCACCGAACGGCGCCGGCTGGCGGAGCATCTGCGCAAGTTGGCGGCGGATCTTTCAGAGGCCGACCGCCGCAAGAACGAGTTCCTCGCCACGCTCGCGCACGAGCTGCGCAATCCCCTGGCGCCCTTGCGCAACATGGTGGAGATCCTCAAGCGCTCCGGCGGCGACGGCGAAAGCCTCGGGCGCGCCCTCGATACGATGGACCGGCAGCTCGGACAAATGACCCGCCTGGTGGATGATCTCCTCGATGTGAACCGCATCACCCTGAATCGCCTCGAGCTGCGCCGAGGCGAGCTGGAGCTGGCGGCCGTGATCCGCCAGGCCGTCGAAGCCTGTCGGCCGCTCGCCGAATCCGCGAATCATCGGGTGCAAGTGACGCTACCCGCCGAGCCCATCTTCGTACACGCCGACCCGGTTCGCCTGAATCAGGTGTTCGGCAACTTGATCAACAACAGCTGCAAGTACACCAGCCCGGGCGGCAAGATCACCGTGAGCGCGGCGCGCGAAGGAGACGAGGCGGTGGTGACCGTCGCGGACACCGGCGCCGGCATT
>JADMIO011449842.1_pt1 | contig 36107 bp, 19 predicted proteins | sample 8958161 | NCBI WGS metagenome assembly JADMIO01 (sample SAMN16585339, study PRJNA669376) | soil metagenome | isolation source: Crop rotation soil | place: USA: Cullars Rotation, Alabama | collected 2011
GCCGCGACTTCAAGTCACGTGAATTCCAAGCTTCGGATCCCACTGTGCTGGAAAGAATACCTCGATCTTGGTGGTGGATTTCCGAGCACCAATTCATTGAAAGGTTCATTTGTAAATGCAATAGATTCCGTTCCTTCTGTAGATGAATTTGCCGAAGCAATCTGTTCCGCGCTGCTCAGTGCCGGATTTAACCAGGATGAATTGCCATTATTGATCCTCGAAAGCGGTCGCGTGCTGATCGATGATGCAGGATATTTACTTGGAACCGTACTGGCAAACAAAAGGCTGAGTGATGGCCGGAAAGCGACAATCATGGATTTTGGAGTTAATATTATGTTTACTTCTTTCTGGTATGATCACAAAATCAGTCCTGCGCAGGAATTAAGTCATTTTAACGAAGAAACAGTTTTATATGGCCCGCTTTGCATGAATATCGATGTGCTTCGTGAAAATATTTCATTACCGTTGCTTAATAAAGGCGATCATGTGGTTGTACACAAAGTTGGAGCGTATAATATGACACAGTGGATGCAATTTATTGCTTTACGTCCTAATATTGTGTTAATTTCTCCGGATGGAAATACGCATCTTATCAGAAAAGCCGAAACGCTTGAATACCTTCAGCAGCTTGAGCAGGTACCGGAACATTTAAATAAAAAATAGTGCTGAAAAAACAGGCAAATACATTTGTCAATACTATTTTCAATACGTATTCACTGTTATTATTTTCGAATAACAGATTACTTGCCGTACTCCTGCTAATCATATCTTTTTTTAATCCTGTTGCGGGATTTACAGGTCTTTGCGCCGTGATTACGGCAATATTGATCGCGAGAGTAAGTGGACTTGCAAAATGGAATATTGAATCGGGCCTTTTTAGCTATAATGCGCTTTTTTTAGGGATCGGAATGGGCACGTTTTATAACTGGGGAACAGCATTTTTTGTTCTGCTTTTTGTAGCTTCCTTGTTATCTGTAGTGCTTTCCGCGGTGTTTCATAATTGGCTTATTCGTCTTGGACTGCCTTTTTTATCACTTCCATTTATTATTTGCTTCTGGCTGATTTTGCTTGTTACAAAAGAATTTGCAGCAATCGATCTGAGCACAAGAAATATTTATTGGCTCAATGAAATGTATGCAGTTGGTGATAATCGGCTGGTGAGCTTTGTAATGTTCATGGAAAACCTCGATTTGCCGCCATTGGTTGCCACGTTTTTCAGAGCGCTGAGTTCTGTGTTTTTTCAGAATAATATTCTTGCAGGCGTCCTTATTGCAACCGGTATTTTAATTCACAGCCGCATATTATTTTCATTATTAATTGTTGGATTTCTATCTGCATATGGATTTAATGATCTTGTAAAAGCCTACGATACAGGGATTAATTATTACCTCCTTGGAGTAAACTTCATGATGGTGAGCATCGCAATAGGTAGCTTTTTTGTAATTCCTTCATTCTATTCATATTTATGGGCGATATTAAGTGTTCCGCTCACTTTTATAATCGTGATTGGTCTTGGCAAAATAATGAGCATCTGGTATTTACCGGTATTTTCATTACCGTTTTGCATTACTGTAATTCTGTTGTTGTTCTTTTTCATGCTGCGTGTTAATAATAAACGTCTGGTTCTCACGCCGCTTCAACTCTTTTCACCAGAAAAAAATCTATACAATTACCTGAATACAAGGGAACGTTTAAATTATAAATTCTATTACAGGTTGCAATTGCCGTTTCTTGGAAAGTGGATGGTCTCACAAGGTTATGATGGCTCTATTACACACAAGGGAGATTGGAGCAAAGCACTGGATTTTATAATTGTTGATGATGAGCTTAAAACCTATTCCGGGGCAGGAACAGAACTGGAAAATTACTATTGCTACAACAAGCCCGTACTGGCACCGGCAGATGGTTTTGTTCAGGAAATAACCGACTTTATTGAGGAAAATGAAATCGGCCGGGTTAACAAAGAACAGAACTGGGGAAATAGTATCGTATTGAGGCATGCAGAAGGTTTATACACAAAGATGAGCCACCTGCGTAAAAACTCATTCCGTTTTAAAACCGGCGACTATGTGCGAAAAGGTGAAGTAATTGCAGCATGCGGAAACTCCGGCAGATCGCCAGAACCGCATTTGCATTTTCAGGTTCAGGCAACACCTTTTATCGGAAGTAAAACGATTGAATATCCCTTTGCGTTTTTTGCGACAGAACATAATAATAAAATAGGGATAAAAAATTATAGTCATCCCATAGAAACTGAAATTGTCAGCAATATTATTTCTAACGTTCACTTAAAAAAAGCCTTTGAATTTTCACCGGGTTACCGCATGACGGCTGAAGCTAAGGGTTTTGCTGAGGAAAGTTGGGAAGTGTTCACCGATGCGTGGAACCAGTCCTACATATTTTGTTACGAAACGAACGCGACGGCGTATTTCGAAATTAATGAAGCCTATTTTTACTTTACAGCATTTTACGGGGATAAGGATAGCCTGCTTTATCATTTTTACACCGCTGCATATAAAGTTCTTTTATCAACTACGGAAAACAGTCTGGTCAGGGACATTTTTCCTTTCCAGTTAAGTTCTGCCGGAATTAAAAAATGGGTGCAGGATTTTATTGCGCCATTTTACATATTTGGTCGCCTGCATTACGAATCATACAATGAGGCGTCGGAAAATGACGTGTTTAATACTTCGGTAAAAATCAATTCACGGCAGTATGTTCAGTTTTTAACTTCGAGAAACCTTATCTCCCGGGCAGAAATCGAAGTGCAGAACAATGAAATAACCGCATTCAGTTTTGAGAAAAATAAACGCCTGATAAAAGCAGAGTGCTCAAGAAAATACTGATACTGATATTTTGCTGCTTCACCATATTAAGCTGTGAAGCACAACTGTCGCCGGAAGAAACTTCTGCGGACAGTAAAAGCCTTGAATTATATAATTCCGGAAGGTGGGGAGAATTGCTTTTATTTGGCAAACATTCTTTAATTGAAGGCATAGATTTCCCTCTGTTAAGAATGCGTATCGCTTATGCAGCTTTCGTCACAGGTAATTACAGCGAGTGTTTGAAGAATTATGAAGAAGTGCTTGAAAAAGATCCGAACAATGAAACTGCGATTTATTACTGTTATTTAAGTAATATTAATTTAAATAAAATTAATTCCGCTGGTTATTATGCTTCAAAACTCTCTCCTTCCACGCGATCAATACTACAGATAAAAAAAATAAAACCTTTATCCGTTCAGCTTGAAACAGCCCATAAATCAATGAGTGATGCAACCCGCGGAAACGCTACCTATTACAGGATTGGAGCTGAAGTGCAATCAGGCTTTCGAATGTATGTCAGTTGCAGCCGCGCCTGGTACAATCAGTTAATAAGCGAACCAGCTTTTAAAGCAGTGCGCGACAGCCAGCATATCAATATTGATCAGAAAGAGTGGTATGGCCGGATCGCATTTTCTGCAACGGAACGTATTTCATTGATTGGCGCGTTCCATTATCTTTTTACACCATTTAATAATTTTGTTTACCATAACAAGGTGTTATTGACAGGAATAAAATACCATTCGCCTTATGCTGATTTTCAGTTGACAGGAAATTTTGCGAACCTTGCGGATAGCAGTTTTAATCAGTATGATGTCAGCGTAACCACGTATCCGTCAGGTAATTTAAAATTTTATACGCTGAGCCGGATCTCATATGGTACAGATTTTACATTTTCACAAACAGCCGGATTTGGTTTATCCAGTAATGTCTGGCTGGAAGGAAATGTCACAGCTGGAACTTACCGTAAGCTGATTGAAAATGATGCGTTGTATGTTTATAATGACATCGACACGAAAAAACTGAAAACCGGAGCGACGCTTTATTTTCTTTTGTTTAAAAAGTTAACGGCGACAATAAACTACACCTGGGATCGCAAATTAAAGATCTTTACAAGCAATAACTCATTTAATCAACATTCATTTAATTGCAGTCTGTCATGGAAATTCTAAAAAAATACATCAGCATTTTGTTTTTGATTCTGGCTGGTTTTACTGTTTCTTCACAAACAAATGAAGAAATGTTAAAAGGTTTCACTGCCAGTTACACAAACGAATACAAAGGCGATTACAACGCTGCGATTGCCTCGGTTCAGGCTGTTTATAATGCAGGCAGCTATGAATGCAATCTCAGGTTAGGATGGCTGTTTTATAAAACAGGTAAATACCCCGCATCCATGGAATATTATCAGAAAGCAATCGATCAGAAACAATACAGTATCGAAGCACGGCTGGGATATATCAAACCTGCAACTGAAGCAAAAAAGTATGATAAAACCTACGAAATGTATGAGCAGATCCTCAAAATAGATCCTTACAACAGCGTAGCAAATTATTGGGTTGGTGTTACCTGTTATTCGTTAAAAAAATATGACATCGCAGCAAAGTACTTCGAACTTGTGGTGAATATGTATCCGTTTGATTTTGATGGAAATCATATGCTTGCATGGACATACCTGAATCTTGGTCGCAGCGCGGAGGCAAAGCTACTTTTTCAGAAAGCGTTGCTTAACCGACCTGGTGATGCAAGTGCAAGTGATGGTTATGCGAAATGCAAATAATTCCTTATCACCTTCCGGAATTCACTAGTCAATTTTAATAAAACGCCCGTGGTAAATTGTACCATCATCAGCGGAAAAACGCAGTAAATATGGTCCGTTTCTGAAGCCTGCAATTGAAACTAAATTCGTTTTATCGCCCGTAATTGCCCTTTCCATTATGCAACGCCCGGAAATATCGAAAATAGCTAACACCCCGTTTTCGGAAGGCAGGTTTTTTATAATTAATTCAACAGATGCCGGATTCGGAAAAATTGAAAAATCGTCGCCTGCATTTTTATTCATTCCGGTCGTAACGCAAGGGCCTGGAGTGTATATCCCTACACCATACTGATACATCGCCACACATTCATTACTGTAGGTTACGTTATCACATCCGCATACCGGATTAAACAAATCATTGCATAATATTTCCGGATTAATTAAAGTTGGATCAGGACATACCGTAATCGTTGTATCGTTATTACATGAATTATTGCATTCCGATTCGGTACTGAAGAAATACTCCGAATAATCCTCACCATTATCACCGGTATAGCCGCAGCCCGACACAACTTCACACATCTGCCCATCCTTTCTCGCGTATCCAAGAACCATTTCACAATCCCCAAAATTTACCTGTGCAGGAATTACCTGGCAATTAACGGAAAGGCAATTGCCTATTGAATAACTTGTCACACCGCCAAAGAAATACGCAAAACAGGAATTTGTGTACTCCTGCCCATTGCAACCGCATACCGGTGAAAAATCACCCGTGCATAATACCAACGGTCCTTGATCCAGTTGCCATTGATTTATACAACCCGTGTCCGAACAACTTGAATTACATGATTCAATTTCCGGGAACAAATTATTTGTATAATCAACACCAGCAACGGTCGTGGTGCAGCCGCTGACTGCGACGCAACCTGTTCCGTTCCAGCCAAATCCGAGGAACATATCACACGGGCCAAAATCAATTCCGCTTAAATCCAGGCATGCCGGTGCTTCAGAGCAGATTCCACCGGTGAATGAAGTTACTCCGCCAAGATTGATCGCCTCGCAGGAATTTGAATAGGTTACCCCGTTACATCCGCATACAGGTTCGTAAATAGCAGGACAAAGTGTACCCGGACTGATCAGCGTACTGTCGATGCATTGCCCTGAAACAGGAGAAAAGCGAAAAATCAGGAGGATTAAAATAAAAGCGTAATTCTTTTTCATCGCTATTTGATTTATACTATGATTCGCAACAGGCAGTAAATGATGCCTGACATCAAAATTAATTGAAATGCCGCACGGATAAATCAATGACGCTAAATGCCGATCATCTTTACACAAATTATAATTAAGCTGCCTTCATGGATTAATTTAATCAAAAGCATGATCTGCAATGCAAACCGGCAGCAATTACGGCGTAAATAAAAAAAATCCTGTTTCTGCCTGTCCAATCCTTATTTTTGCCACAACGCCTTGATATCGAAAATGACGTTTACAGTTGAAAATGTCCTTCTTATTGGCTCGATTCTGCTGTTCATCAGCATTATAAGCAGCAAAACGTCGTACCGTATCGGCGTTCCAACGCTTATTTTATTTCTCGTCGTCGGGATTCTTGCTGGTTCTGAAGGACCGGGCGGAATATATTTCGACGATCCGGGTCTTGCTCAGTTTCTGGGAATTGTTGCACTTAATTTTATCCTGTTTTCCGGCGGTATTGAAACACGCATGGAAAGTGTAAGGCCGATTCTTTGGCGTGGTGTCGCCCTGGCGACCGCAGGTGTTTTTATTACCGCAATTGCAGTTGGCGTTTTTGTACATATTTTGACCGGAATTGGCTGGATTGAAAGCTTCCTGCTTGGTGCAATTGTCTCATCCACAGATGCGTCGGCAGTATTTTCCATTCTCCGGTCGAACAGGATCGGACTTAAACGACATCTTCGCCCGACACTCGAACTAGAAAGTGGAAGCAATGACCCGATGGCTTTTTTCCTTACCATCAGCCTTACTGAACTTGCGGGCAATCCCGAAAAATCCGCATGGACACTGATTCCATTGTTTCTGCAAGCCATGATTGTCGGCGGAATTTGCGGTTACGGAATGGGCCTGGTAAAAATATTTATTCTTAACAGGATCAAGCTTGAAGCGGAAGGACTGTATCCGGTTCTGATGCTTGCACTCATTTTCTTCACATTTTCATTTACACATTTTTTAGGTGGCAACGGATTTCTTGCTGTTTACATCTCAGCGGTAATGCTTGGAAATGCGCGGGTAATTCACAAGAAAAGTCTTATCCGGTTTTATGATGGCCAGGCCTGGCTTATGCAGATCATTATGTTCCTTACCCTCGGACTTTTTGTGTATCCGCATAAAATTGTGCCGGTCGTAGGAATGGGTTTGATGATTTCCGCATTTCTCATCTTTGTTGCAAGGCCGTTGGCTGTATTTCTTTCATTGCATTTTTTCAACGTTAGGATAAGGGATAAATTATTTATTTCATGGGTAGGATTACGTGGGGCAGTGCCAATTATTTTTGCAACCTATCCTTTGATTGCAGGCATTTCCAGGGCGGATGAACTTTTTCATCTTGTATTTTTTATCTCCGTAACATCTGTATTATTACAGGGAACTACGCTTCCATTTGTTGCGCGGAAACTTAAGCTGGTTGTTGCTGAAGAAACGATGAAAAAATATCCGCTGGAACTGGAATTGGCAGATAATTCCGTTTCGCATCAATTGTCGGAAATACTTGTTGATAGTAAAAGTCCGGTTGTTGGAAAACGCATTGTGAACCTTGGTTTTCCAAAAGCTGCATTGATTGTTCTGATAAACCGCAATAATAAATTTTTCACCCCAAGTGGTGCAACGATTCTGGAGGCAGAAGACCGTCTCAGCATTTTAGCAGATACTCCGGCTACGTTGCAGGAGGCTGAACGGCTATTGTCGGAAAACCGGAATTTCAAAACCTGATTATGGGAAAGTTTTTAAGTATTTTACAGTCACGCATTAATGAAACATTGCCGGATAGTCCTTCGCCATTTGGTCGATGGCTTGATCCGATAGTGAGAAAAGCCGAACAAGGTGATTTTGAATTCGAATTTGTGGTAAGGGAAGAGATGACGAATCCTGCTGGAATTGTTCACGGTGGCGTTTTAGCAGCTATGCTTGACGAAACCCTGGGAGTAATGATGTATTGTCTGAGTGAACCTTCATTTAAGGCATCCATTAATCTGGTGACTGACTTTCTGTTTCCTGCAAAAACGGGTGATAATCTTCTTGTTAAGGCAAGACTTACCAAACAAGGCCGGAATCTTTATCACGGAGTTGCTGAAATGTACAGAATTTCGGATATGCGGCTGATTGCAACGGGAAGCTCACATATGTATAGCAAAGAAGAAAAGTAAAGGATGCAGTAAGTAATAAGTTATAAATAATAAATAAGAAGCAAAATCACGGGCGCAGATCTTGTTTTTACACTAATACAAAACTATTACTTGTTATCTATTACAAGCCATTAATTACCTGTTACCAATTATTCGTTGCCTGCTATTAATTACCTGTTACCTGTTATTTATTACCTGTTATCTATTACTTTCTTTTCTGTACTTGCACAAGTAGCAATCGCCAAGGTAGAACTCTTCGCCATCTTTTATCAGCCGGTGGTTAAATTGAATCATCGTATCGGGAAATGTTTCAATCCATCCATCTCTTATGATGTAAATATTTTCCCGATTAAGCACCTCATTTACGATCGCCTGATTTCGTACCTGTGCCTGATCATGCGGGGTAACCTTTATCATTTCCGGATCAGGAACTGAGCTGACATACGAATTCCAGTAATTGGAAATATATCCGGCATTTCCCAATTGTTTAAATTCTGCAACAATATCCAGTTTAGGCTTCAATGTACCTGGCCACGCATATTTCATCGCATGCGGTGTGCTGATCGCTGCTGCCATAATTGTGACCAATAAAAAGGATCTTAACAAGAACGTGCTTTTACCACGCGGCATATATTTATCGCATACAAGAATTATAAAAAACGACAATGCGATGTATGTGCATGTAAAATACCGACGCGGCACATCATTTACCAACGTCCACTCAGATAGAAAGATGATCGCCAGAAGTCCGGATGCATCAAGTATAAAAAACGTGATCAGGAAATTAAAGCGGTATCTGATCTTATTTCTAAATACATACAGACAAAGTCCTGAAATAAACAAAACAGCCAGCCAGGAATAAATGCTGGTAAAAAACTCTCCGGAACGAAAAAGAAACATGTCCTTTAATGATTCCAGAAAAACGCGGATTGTTTTAAATACTATTTCAACCGAGCCGAATGAAGCATACACCTGCCGCACATCGGCCTCTGACTTTGCATAATGAATGAAAAAATAGCCTGCAACTGTCCCTGCAATTACATACAATGGCTCTGCGAATGAAAAAATCGATTTATAATCTCCTGTCCGGTAAAGGGAATAAAAATGCAATAGCACCAGTATAAAAACGGAGACCAGCGCCATGTCGGAAACCCAGATGACCGTAATAAGAAGGATGGTGATTGCCGTAAGTAGCAAATGTACTTTTAAGCGATCCGAAGCAACATTTTCCTTCTTCCTGATCTCAATTAAATAACAGGCAATTGCAATAAGGCTGTAATGAAATCCAAATGAAAACTGGGTCACATCGATCAGACGCATCGGTGGAAAAAACCAGATCAAAGCAAACATTACTTTGTAAAACCTGGATCTCAGGAACGTGGAAAACGCCAGGAAACCCGCAAGCAGAATAAGGTAATGCGTGATTGATTCTGATAAAACAGCGGATAAACCAAATCCTTTATAAAATACCTGTGCAAGCAATGCGACCAGACTTCCCATCCGATCCTGCCCCCAGAAATACAGATCGTGGGGCAGGCGGAAATAATGGATCATTAAAACATTTACACCATTATCAGAATTTAAAATCGGGTAAAAAACCGCAGAAAAAGCACGAAAGGATAACAGGAAAATCAGGCAGATTATAACCCGGTAAACGAGTTCTTTTCTGTCTTCCCTGATTATAAAATTCTGTCTGGTCACAAACCTTTTTTATTATCAAAAACCTGCTGGACACTTTTACGGATTGCCGCCGCAATTTCATCGGTAGGAAGATCATTTGCATCGGTTCCAAAAGGATCTTCAATTTCTTCAGCAATGAGTTCGAGGCTTGCCAGCACATAGAAAATTATCGCAATAACCGGAATTACCAGGTATCCCAGAGAAAAAACATAGGCAAATGGCAACGTCATGACATACAGAAAAATGAATTTCTTCAGAAAAACACTGTATGAAAACGGAATCGGAGTTTTACGGATTCGCTCGCATCCACCGCAAACGTCAGTGAAATTCTGCAATTCATTGTTTAGAATAATGAGGTGCTCCTGCCCGATTAATTCGTGTTTACGCAATTGAAAACATTTACCCAGAATTTGTTCCGCAATAAGATTTGGAACGTGCAACTGTGAATCATATTGAAATGGTTCAGTACCAGGAATTAAATCTATTTCATCATCAATATACTTTCCCCGGAGATGATTCTTCAAAGCAAAGGCATAATTCGGTATTGCAGCGCGGAAGAATGCCGATTCTGCCGGATTATCCGGCAACAGTAATTTAAGTTTAATTGCCAGATTTCGGCTTGAATTTACCAGGCTACCCCAGAGTTTCCGTCCTTCCCACCAGCGTTCGTAAGCCGTGTTGGTCCGGAAAACAAGCAGCATCGAAATTACAAGCCCGAGGGTTGTATGAATAAGACTTAGATTCTTTATCCGGCTCGTATCCTTTAGCTCTAATACATCCGTTTCCAGGTAGGCGATAAATCCTGAGTAAACCGCTATCAGAAGGATTAATGGCAGAAGTTTGCGAAAGGTATCGGCCTTATGAAACTTAAAAACAAACGTTAACCAGTCTTTTGGATTGTATTGTATCATGATTCAGGACGTATTATACAACTTATCCCGGAAATCTTATTAATAAAATTAACCTGAATGCTCTTACGCCCGCATTTCTGATAAACCTGTCCACATTTTCCTTGGTCAACGATAAACAGTTAACAGTAAACGATCAACTATTTTTGTCCCTATCTTCGCCACATGCTTACTTATAATACCTCCACTCTTCAACAGCTTATCGTTCATTTCGTCGGCAATCCTGTTCAGGAAGAGCCACTTACCCTTTCAGATTCCATACTGGAGTTAAATGCAGATTTTCACGAACTGGTTATCAAATACCTGATGCATTCCTTTAAACCGGAAGCTTTTTACCATTTTAATACTTCAGGCAATGTCGTTTATGACGCTTGCAAGGAACTTTTCGATGATAAGGGAGATTATATAAAAGCATCAAAGGAAATTGCTTCCCAGCTTTATGATGTAACCACGCATCCCAAAATTTTATCCGGCGATTTATTCATTGCACGAATTGGACAGGTTAATCTCAATAATGAATTCTTTGATGCACTGGTTATCCTTAAAGCCGAACAGGAAGATAATTTCCTGCAGGTGGAATGGAAGGATAAACACAACGAACTTCTCATTTCCGGTGGTTACCGTGCGGATCGTGTCGATAAAGCCTGCCTCGTGTTAAGCGGTGAACCCTCCGATGGTTACCGGGTACTTGTTGTCGATAAAACCAATGGGAATTCTGCGGAAGCCCAATACTGGACCGATGCCTTCCTCGAGCTCGAAGCGTTGGAAGACAGTTACCATCATACCTCGCAATACATGAACATTACCCGGGAATTTGTAAAAGAAAAATTTCCTGAAGAATTTGAAATAAATCCTGCAGATCAGATAGCCTTGCTAAATCGTTCATCAAAGTTTTTCAAAGAAAAAGACAAATTTGAATTTAATGATTTTGCAAATGAAGTGATCCAACAACCTGAGGTGGTTTCTGCTTTTAAACGTTTTACTCAGAATTACAATGAAGACCAGGATCATTCAATTACAGAGGCCTTTGACATTAACCAGGCTGCAGTAAAGAAGCATTCCGGCATGTTTAAAAGCGTTCTGAAACTGGATAAGAATTTCCATATCTATGTGCATGGTAACCGGCAGCTGATCGAACGCGGTTATGACGAAGAAAAGTCGATGAATTATTACAAGGTATTTTTCAGCAATGAAACGACCTCCTGATAATTTCAATGACTTCCGGCTGGGCGGCGTTATTTGATTCACGGCGATTCAGAGTCGCAGCGCTGCTGATTCTTGCAGTATTGGTCGTTTTCCCGGTTTTCGGTCACCTCGAAAGCCTTACAATTTCTCCCTGGGACGAATCAAGGCTGGCAATGAATGCACTGGAAATGTATTTCAACGGTGATTGGATTGTCACAAAATATAATGGACAACCTGATCTTTGGAATACTAAGCCACCACTGATGATCTGGCTGCAAACAGCATTGATGCATCTGTTTGGCCCGGGAGAACTTGCTGTCCGCTTACCTTCTGCCCTGGCTTCATTGGGAGTGATCGTAATTGTTTTTGTTTTTTGTGCCGTTTATTTAAAAAGATTCTGGTTAGGATTAATTTCCGTGCTGTTTCTGATAAGCAGCTCTGATTACATAGGTCATCATTGCAGCAGAACCGGAGATTACGACTCGCTCCTTGTTTTTTTTATTTTTTCGTACTGCATCACATTTTTTATTTTTCTTGAAAGCACGGATAAAAAATGGCTTTATCTCACCGCTGCAGGAATTGTGTTGGCCATACTAACAAAAGGAATTGCCGGAATAATGTTTCTGCCGGGCTTACTCATTTTTACTATTATTTCAAATAAAACAAAACTCATTTTAACCAGGCATTTATTTATTTCAGGAATTATCATTCTCTTCTTTTCCGCTGCCTGTTTATTAATCAGGGAGAATTCTTCTTCCGGATACATAAATGCGGTCTTAAATAACGATGTAATTGGCAGGTATAGCGAGGTTCTTGAAAAACAGCAGCACCCTTTTGAATATTACTTTGCAAGACTTTTTGAGGGAAGTTCATTTGCCTGGATGTGGATTGCGGGCGCGGGATTTATATTAGGTGCAATTCAGAAAAATGTCTTATTAAAACGCTTTAATCTATTTTTATTTGTTTCTGTATTGTTCTTTGTTTTGATTATCTCTTTCTCAGCAACAAAAAAAGAATGGTATGTTGTCCCGGTTTTCCCGTTCCTCGCAATTGCTTCAGGGACGTGCGTTTCAGCGATCCATGATATAATTTCTTCTTCAGGTCTGAAATGGAAGCACTCGATGAATGGCTTGCTATTCATTATATTTATCTGGATTTTATTTCCGGTTTACATGACCGTATTCAATAAAACACAAAGTAATCCGGCAACTCAGCCATACAGCTATGAATATTTTTTACCAAATTATTTGCGAACCGTAGCGTACAACGGATATAAGTTAGATTATCCTGTAATACTGAATTACCCGACTGCCCCGCATGTAGGGTTCTACACCTTCCTGATCGAAAAGAACACAGGACAGAAAATTCTTTATAAATCCATCGATGAACTGGTTCCAGGCGATAAAATTACCACCCAGTTTAATCCTCACCTTAAAACAATCAGAAATAAATTTGTGATCGATTCATTTGATTTTAAATCAGGTGTTTATTTTTTCAGAATTAAAAACAGGAATTAGAATCCATTTATTGCCTTAATTCCAGCAAAACAATATTTTCCACATGTGTGGTTTGCGGAAACATATCAACAGGCTGAACCGCAGTTACTTTGTATTTTTCATCCAGAATTGCAATGTCCCGGGCCTGCGTTGCAGCATTACAGCTGACATAAACAATCTTTTTCGCACCACTTTCAAGTAAACGTTTCGTTACATCTGCATGCATTCCAACACGCGGTGGATCGGTAATGATGATGTCAGGCTTTCCATGCAAGGCGAAAAAATCCTCCACCAGCACATCTTTCATGTCTCCTGCAGTAAAAGAAATATTATTTATTCCATTTAATTCCGCATTTTTAAATGCATCGTCAATTGCTTCCGGAACAGACTCAATTCCAACGACTTTTTTTGCATTTCCAGCTATAAATAAAGCGATTGTTCCTGTGCCGGTATATAAATCGTACACCACATCCTCGTTACCTGTTGCTGCAAATTCCCTCGTCTTTTTATATAATTCATACGCCTGCCGCGGATTAGTCTGGTAAAATGATTTCGGACCAATACGGAACTGAAGGTTTTCCATTTTTTCAGTAATAAAACCATCGCCTTTATAGGTAATGATCTCAAGGTCATACATCACATCATTCTTCTTCGTATTAACCGTATACATCAAAGAAACAATTTCAGGAAAAGCAGCATGGAGGCCATCAAGTAAACCAAAAACCTGATCATTTTCCTCGGTAACGCTCAGCACTACCATCCACTCTCCCGCGATGGTATTCCGGATCATCAGATTTCTCAGTAAACCTTTCTGATTTATAATATCAAAAAAATCAAGCTGGTGATCAAGCGTATACTGCCGCACAAAAAGCCGTATCCTGTTTCCTGTATCGTTCTGCAGGTGACACATTCTGATGTCAAGGACCTTATCAAAACGTCCTGGAATGTGAAATCCAAGGGCATTACGTTCCGTTAATTTTTCTTCACTGTTTATCTCTGCCTCTGTAAGCCATCTCGCCGACGAAAATGTATATTCCATTTTATTCCTGTAATAAAAAGGATCAGGTGCCCCAAGGATCGGCGAGATTTCGGGCAAATCAACTTTTGCTATCCGGGTAAGTGCATCGACTACTGTTTTATGCTTGTGATTTAATTGGTCCGTATAGCTGATATTCTGCCATTTGCATCCGCCACAGATTCCAAAATGCTGGCACACCGGATCGATCCTCAATTCACTGAAACGATGAAAATGAACTGGTCTTCCTTGTCTGAATCCACTTTTTTTCCGGGTGATAAGCACATCCACTTCATCTCCTGTAACAGTGTGCTCCACAAAAACCACAATACCTTCGTGCCTGGCGATTCCCATTCCTTCGGAAGCAAGAGCTGTGATTTCAAGGTTTTTGTAAATAAGCTGTTTCTGAGATCTGGCCATGTTTGTTATTAAGGGGCGCAATTTCCGGAAATTGGCGGAAACAAAGCCAAAAAACTAACTTTGCATTAAATTCGGTTTTATTGAACTTCTTATGAGAAAATATACGTCGGTGGCAAAGCGAAATGAAGATTATATAAAGATCGAAGAAGGCAGCAGTGCTCATAATTACCATCCGATTCCGGTTGTTCTTGAACGTGGCGAAGGCATTTTTGTATGGGACGTTGAAGAAAAACGGTATTTCGATTTTCTTTCAGCTTATTCAGCAGTCAACCAGGGACATTGTCATCCACGCATCATAAAAGCACTTGTAGAACAGTCACAACTACTTACGTTAAGTTCCCGGGCTTTCCACAATAAAGAATTTGCTGGATTTGCTGAATTTATTACCAGGTATTTCGGCTACGACCGGTTTCTCCCGATGAATACCGGTGCTGAAGCAGTTGAAACTGCAATCAAAGCCTGCAGAAAATGGGCATACCAGAAAAAAGGCATTCGTGACGATCAGGCTAAGATTATCGTCTGCGAGCAGAATTTTCATGGCCGCACTATTTCGGTAATCTCAGCTTCAACCGACCCGGATTCGCGTAACGAATTCGGTCCGTTCACACCTGGCTTTATTATTATTCCATACAACGACACGGCCGCACTTAAAGAAGCATTGAGAGATCCTGATGTTGCCGGATTTCTGGTTGAACCGATCCAGGGTGAAGCAGGAGTGATTGTTCCGGATGACGGATACCTTTCTGAATGCTTCAGTCTTTGCGAACAGGCCGATGTTTTATTTATCGCGGATGAAATTCAGACCGGAATTGCGCGTACGGGAAAACTGCTCGCCTGCGACCATGAAAATGTAAAGCCGGATATCCTGATTTTGGGCAAGGCGCTTTCAGGCGGTGTTTATCCGGTGTCCGGGATTCTGGCATCAGACGAAATCATGATGTGCATTAAACCGGGTGAACACGGTTCAACCTATGGTGGAAATCCACTTGCCTGCAGTGTTTCCAGGGCAGCATTGGAAGTTGCCACGGATGAAGAGTTGTCGTCTAACGCCGCCTACCTTGGTGAAATATTCAGAAGAGAACTTCGCAAAATCCCGTCAGAACGCATCCGGACTGTTAGAGGCAAGGGGCTTTTGAATGCGATAGTCATCAAAGAGATTGATGATGTTACTGCCTGGGACATTTGCATTGCCATGATGGAAAAGGGACTTCTCGCTAAGCCTACTCATGGAGATATTATCCGGCTTGCCCCGCCTCTCGTAATAAATGAGGAACAACTGATGGAGTCGATAGGAATTATCCGCGATACAATCCTGTCATTCGACAAACCTTGATTCCATTATCTGGCCGAAAAAAAAAATCGCTTTTACCGTTCTTTTTCAAAACGTTAAAAGCGATCCCATATAACTATGGTGGTTTGTGATTGCCATTTATAACCTGCTCAAAGGTAGTACGAGCTGTGCTCCTGAAAATCTCCGGCTTGTGTACAGAAAAGGGGACAACCTGTTAAAAAACGCATGGACAAAAACGTAGACACAAAGGCTACAATGCTGAATTTCATTAACATAGCAAGTGAACAAACTCGCTTATTATCTTTAATTTTCTTTAGAAGTTTTTAATCGGGCGAATTTAACCGACCCGAATTATTCAGAATTTTTCAGAATGAATTATTTATTCAGATGCGCAATGCTCCTGCTGATCCTGATAACCATTTCCTGTTCGGAAAACGGAAAAACAGAACCAGCCCCATTGGGAACAGGCGCTGATTCATTGCGAGTATTGCTGGGCCGATTGATGGAATTCGATTCAACCAACAAAAGCAGGATCAACAGCTATAATGACCTTGCCCTGGATTCAGTCGTTCGGATTGAAATAATGAGTCATGTTGAAATAATTCCAACAGAACAACTTGAAGAAATGGCTTTGCTCTATAGCCGCCATGCCGGCAAAGGAGAACTTCAGAGTGCCCATGTTAATGAATGGCTTGGAGAAGTGCGCGTCCGTAACGGAGAGTTTGATAAAGCCACTGAATTATTCGAAGAGGCGCTGGGCATGTACCGGTCGATTAAAGACAGTACCGCAATGGGTCGGGTCAATAACTGGCTTGGGGCAATAACATCTTATCAGGGCGACTATCTCGGGGCAAGTCAATTTCATTATAATGCATTAAACATTTATGAGAGTCTTAAAGATTCTTCCGGGGTAATCTCTTCACTTCGGGAAATTGGGGGTGCATTCCTGCTTCAGCAGAAATACAACGAAGCGATCGAACTGTTCATGATTGCACTTCGCTACCACGAACGGCAAAAGGATACGATCGGAATTGCAGTAATGTATTCCTCATTGGGCGACGCATATCATCAGACAGGTAAATACGAAGAAAGCCGTGTTGCAATGCAGAAAGCGCTGGATTTGTATGTTCAGACCGGTTACGAAACAGGAATCGCCGAGGGTTATAACAATCTGGCGATCTCCGCGATGAGCAACGGTGAATTTGACCTGGCAAAAACCTGGCTGCAGAATGCACTTGATCTTGGCGACTCCATTGGCGACATCAGGCAAAGACCCGTTGTGATGTACAACCTTGGGATCTGCTTTATGGAAACAGGAAAACCGGCAATTGCCCGGCAGTGGTTTTTGTATTCGCTCGACGAAGCAACGAAACAGAAACAAAGCGGTGAAGTTGTGCTAAGGAACTATGTTAAACTTGCCGAATTGGATGAACGCGAAGGCGATTTCAAACATGCGCTCGCATTCAACAGAAAATACTCAAACCTGAAGGATTCACTTTACAGCATTGAAAATGCAAAAGCAATTGAAGAATTAAAATTAAAATACCAGACAGGCCGCAAGGAACTTGAACTCGCAAAAGTGCAGCAGGAAAAGGAAAGTAGCCAGCGCCGGGTTACAACGCTTTCATTTGCCCTCGGAATTATCATAATTTTTATCGCCGCATTTACATGGTTTTTTACAGATAGAACCAAACGAAACCGTAAACTCAGCAAAATAGAATCTGAACTTAGAAACAGGGAATTAGAAACAGTAAAACAGGAACTTGAATTTAACCGCATTCAACTTTCTGATTTTACAATGCACCTCAAAGACAAATCACAGCAGATCATTTTACTGGAAGAGCAATTAAGTAAAGGAACACAGCCACCCGTCAATTCAATTTCTTCAGTTGAAAATGAAGAAAATCCGGAAAGCATTTACGGAATAAAAATATTAACGGACGAAGACTGGTCGCGTTTTAAAAAATATTTCGATAAGGTATTTCCCGGAATGATTCAACGCCTTAGAGATTTAAGGCCCGATATTACTTCCGCCGAACAACGCCTTTTTATGTTAATAAGACTAAATACAGAATCCCGCGAAATCGCCGATATGTTGGGAATTTCACCAGACAGCGTACGTAAAACAAAATACAGGTTGAAAAAGAAATTGCAGTTAACGGAAGATAATTCCCTTGATGAATTTATCCGGAATTTCTGATTAAAATAAAATAGAATAAAAAAACCAGAATATCCGAAGATATCCTGGCTATCGAACAGTATAGGTTAGGTTGGTTGTCGGCAACTGTCCGTTATCTTAAATACGTGAACCGGTTTGACAGAGTTACGTCTGAACAATAGAATTATAAAGGATTTCCCGGCTTTAATGTTGAATGACGACGCGGGAATTCTGAATGCTTTTTTCTGAAATAATGATTAAGGAATAAACACCTTCAGGAATATTTTTTATATCGACATTTTCGTTTCCATCTCCCGTTTGATTTAATATCGTTTTTCCGGTAAGATCAATTAAGATTATATTATTTATTTCTCCCTTTATATTTTTTATATTAATTACATCCGAAGCAGGATTTGGATAAACTAAAGAATATTTATCCAATTCATTTATTTCTGTAGTAATGTCGCTTATCGTAATAACCCGGGAAGCCGTATAACTGCATGCATCCTTGAATGCCACAGCAGTAACATTATAAATTCCTGCATTACTGTACGAATGTGAAAATTCATTTATACCGGTCATAAACGTTCCGTCACCAAGATCCCAATGAATAGAGTCGGCATCGTTACCCACTGCCGAGAAAATAATTTCGGGTTCATGAATATCTGTTATATCCTTATCTGAAATAATACTGAAGCTGAATAACTGGGCGGGCAAAATCTCAACGGCTTGCTCGTATCGGGTGCCATAACCATTGGTAAATACCAGCTTGTAAATTCCAGGGGCAAGTGAGTCCAACTGAAAATCACCTGAAAGCTCCATCACCTGATCAATCAGCAGACTATCAGAGTCAGTGATTGACAAATTCCACGTACTTGCCGAATTGCTGCTAATGGAAATTACTCCATCATTTCCCACACAGGTTTCTCCTGTTGCAATTAAAAACGGTGGTGGAAGAAAGTGTGCCTTAAACCGAAATGTGTCTGCTCCTGGTTCGTAAGTGTAAGGGTAATTGCTGTTTCTCAGATTATGAAAAACGCCGAGTTTGATATCTTCAATAATAATCTGACCTGCCTCAGGGAAATTACTTAGCTCTTCAACTTTCATTTCCTGATTTCCAGCGATGGCTTCTATGACCAGCTGAATTTCGTAATCCATATTCAAAGGCGGTAGTGCCTGGATCGCAAAATCACGATCTGTAATACGTGTCGCCAATGCCAGTATACCATTTCCTTCAAGTTTTGGTGCATCCATCGTACTGTCGATTCCCACAGACGCGCCTTCCTTAAAAGCTATCAGAGTTTCATTATATGCCCCTTCCTGTGAACGGATACTGATCCAGGCCCGTTCTGAAAGCAGTTCATTCTGAGTTAATGCCGGAAGTGAAAATCCCGCAAAAACTATCAGGAATAAATATCTGAATTTAAATCTCATTAAGGTACCTGGTTAATTCAATTGGACTTTGTAAAAAAGCCCGGAACATCCTGAAGATATTCCGGGCTCTGTGTCCGGTTTGCTGATTATCTCGCTACTGTAAGACGGGCAGCAGTACTGAACGTTTTACCGTTTAATAGCATCTGGTAAACCCCCGCCGGAAGTTCGGTAACTTCAAGCTGAATATTTGCAGTACGATCAACATTCTCATATTCCCTGCTCATCACAAGCTTACCTGCTGCATCAAGAACATTAAGCGTTAATCTGCTTTCCTTTTCAGGCATGTTCAACTTAATCGAAGTTACATCAGATGCAGGATTAGGATATACAGAGAAAGCGAGTTCTTTAACGGAATAGATTCCGGTTGCATTTGCTTTCACATTGATCTCAATTGTTTTTACATCCATACACGTGGCGTTCGACGCGATAAATGTTACCTGATACGTTCCGGGAGAGGTGAAAAGGTGGCTTGGATCAGTTTCTCCGGTTACAATTGTTCCGTCACCGAAATTCCATGTAATATCCGACGCACCTGAATACGCCGCGTGGAAGTGGATCGCATCATCATTCAGGTCAACCGTTGTTTCGCTTGCACTGATGCTTGCAGATACGGGCGCACCTGCAACGATTTCAACACTTTGATAGATCAATGAACCGAAATCATTTGTAAGCTGTACCGTGTAAATACCACTGTTAAGATTTTCAATAACATCAGTTCCGGTAAACGCTTCTGCCTGAGCAACCGACTGTCCGTTTGAATTAACAACAGAATAGTTCCAGTTTGATGCCGATGGACTGTGGATCGTGATCACACCGTCGTTCTGTACACAGCTTTCAGTTGATGCAGTGATAACGATCTGAGGTTTGAAATGCAATCTGAAACGGTTTACATCAGTTGCCTTATCAAATTCATAAGTGTAAACAGGGTTGTTTCTAAGATTGTGGAATACACCAAGCTTCATATCCTCAAGAATAATCTGAGCTGTTGCATCCATATTATCAACCTGTTTAAGTCTCATTGTTTGCGGACCGTTTACTCCTGCTTCAATGCCAAGGGCTACAATTTTATCAGCTGAAAGTTCGGATAATGCCTGGATTGCAAAGTCTTCTGATCCGATTTTAGAATACAGGGCAATGTTCTGATTTCCACGAAGCTTTTTAGCATCGTAAGCATGATCTGCTTCATCAGATGCATCTTCCTTAAAGGCAATAAGTGTTTCGTTATAGTCACCTTGTGCCGTAGTCACATTCATCCAGAGTCTTTCAATTTGTTCCGTTTCAAAGAACTCATCGTTTGCAGTTGTACGCATTGCGTTGGTGAAATTGATATTTGCACCTGAACTTGCTTCGATAAAGAATCCTTGTCCTGAAGCGATGTTTCCATTAAATGGTGCACCACTGTTCGGACCTACGAAACCTAGTCCGTTCCATACACCATAATCTGATGGCGCATAACCGGATCCTCCTGAATTATCATCATCCCACAGGTAAATCGCTCCACCGGTGATCGAAGGATTTGCTGTAATAAACTGTGCAGCATTGATCGCGCTCGGATAAGGATTTCCGATCAGGTTACCGTGTGTATACGCACCAAGGATCATCGGACCGTAAGAGACAGGGCCATTGTTCGGAATTCCGGTAAATGTAGCTGTACCTGTTCCTGTCGCGATAAATCCACGCCCCGGAGCCATTGCTCCGGTATTGTAAGCAACCCAACCATCACGAAGACCTTCAACATCACTTCCTGTCGCATCATTCGGGTTATAGATGTATCTGTTACCACCCAAAGAATTTACTGTACCGTTTGAAATCGGTGATGACCAGAAGTTATACGTTGCCGGGTTAGAAGCACCTGTCCTGCGGATGATCATATTGCCCGTGATTGTACCTCCTGCACCAGGCGTTCCTGTTCCGTGCATCAGTGAAGCACCGCTGGAAAGGGACACACCTGCATTTGTTGTAAAATTCGCACCTGTAGCAATGTTAAGTACGCCTTTGAAATTCGTTGTTCCTGTGTGTATTGCAGCACTTCCGGTAATTGTTACCATACCATCACCATCAACAATTGTGTTGGAACTACCAGTCCAGTTTCCACTTACAAACAAGGTATAGCCTGCAGGAATAAGAATTGTTGTTCCAGGATCGAACTGGATGTTTTTACAGAATCCATTTCCTGGTGAAAGGAACGATGGCTGGAAAGCACCAAGTGTTGTGATCCTCACGTTATCAGAAGCGCCCGGAACGATGGCTGGTGTCCAGTTTCCTGGGTTATGCCAGTCCTGGCTTACACTTCCGTTCCAGATGAATGTACCATTGAAGATCTCACCTACCTGGAAGGCACCGAAGCTTGCAGGAGCCAAACCGGTCATCTGGGTGGTTGTTGCTGTTCTTGTTCCAATAGTTGGGAAAGTCCATGAACCACCACTGAATCTTCCGACTGAGAATGCTGAAGTGTTTGCCCCGCCATCAACATCCAATGCATTAAAGTTAAATACTGCATTGTAAGAAGTAAATCCTGTCACGCCTGAGTTGAACAATGTCCAGTGACGGTTAACTGATTTGGAAGCATCCATTGTTGATAAACCAATACTTGGGTGATCTCCTGCCGTTGTTGAAGCAGTGATACTTCCAGTTGAATTGGTAGTACCAACGAACGTAAGCGTCACCGGAGCATAGCGTGCAGCATCACCTACTTCAAACAATTTGGTAGTGGTGCTTGCCGCAATGAACTTCTGAAGATTTCCGGCAACATAACTCGCCGCTGATCCATTAATTACTGTTGCAGCAGCTGCAATTGATACCTGGTTCAGACCGGTAGAAAGAATTCCTGAAGTTAAATTCAGCTGGCCGTTTACTGTGATTGAACTTCCTACTGTTTTTACTCCTGCGCCATTCACAGTTAGTCTGTAGAATGTTGTGGCACCGGTCAATGCCTGTGCAGCACCGGTAAGGGAGAACGTTCCCGTTCCAGCCGTGAAGCCTGCAACACCAGGTGTATTTGTAAAGTTACCCTTCAGGTTAATGTTCTTATTCAGAACGTTATTAACTGAACCTGCAGATATGGTAAGGTTTCCGTTAACCAGAACATCAATATTCGCAAGATTTTTTGTGCCTGTACCTGTAAATGTCAGGTTGTTATATACCGACTGTGTTGGCATAGAAGCAGGCACTCCGGTTGAATTAAATTCAAACGTCCCTCCGCCGCTGTTTGTAAACGTTGAGAAATTACCACCCGGGAAAATGAACTGGTTGGTTCCGGTCGGTGTAATGCGGACGGTACCGGTACCGGTTACAGTACCAAGATTATGTCCGATTGTATTTCCCAGAATCAGTGTACCGTTGATCTCCGCAGTTGGAGCGCTGATATTGTTTGCAGTTGATGTTACAGTGTGAGCAGGTGCAATGATTACTGAGTTAAACGAAGGAGCTACAGCAGAAGGAGCACCGGTGTGCTGCAGGATCTGGTCTGTTGACCATGTTCCAGGCGTATTCCAGTTACCACTTGTAATACTGTAGAAGTAAAGAAGCTGATCAAATTCATTCTGCTCACCTGCTGTGAAATCACCATCGAAATAATTTACACTTGTTAGGGTTGCAGTATTCAACGTAGAATTTACAGAAGCTGGAATTCCAAACTGTGGCGTCCATACATTGTTGAAATAACGTCCTGTTCTGTACAGTGATTCGTTACCATTTGCAGCATCCGTCTGAGTATAGGTGTAGACGTGCGTTACAACTGTAGATCCGTTAAATCCGGTCGACGATGTATTCCAGTAATAAGTCAGTTCAGTGTTTGCAGGATCTGTGGTTGCAGGGTGACGTGTATTTATCGGTTTTACTGTTACTGTACCTGCAGTGGTATTTGAGGAAACACTGATTCTTGCCGGTGTATATTTCAACGTTACTCCGATCGGGAATGTGAAGTCAAGCGGAGCAGCAGGGTAAAGTTTCTTCACACCTGCATCACTTGCAACACCATTTAACCTGATCATCGAAGACGCATTGTTTGTCCCTGAAATCGTCGCTGTAAGACCTAGTGTTAACAAGTGGTTATTGATATAGAAATTACCGGATGTGAAATTCATAATACCGTTGATGGTAAAATTATCTACCATTTCAACGCCTGCAGGATTGTTAACCCTTACGTTACCAAAAACTCCCGATCCGTTTCCACTTAATGTCTGCAACGATGATGATGCAGTACCAAGGATAAAGTAACCCGCTCCGGTATTTGTTACCGTCTGGTTATTCAGGACATCCTGATCTACCGTGATGTTATTTGTACCCGCATTTACGTTTCCTGCCAATACAGACAAAGTTCCGTTAATGCTCAGGTTCGTATTTGTGCCAAGATTGATGCTTCCGGTTGTGTTGTTGATCACAACAGATCCGAAATTCGTAAGGTTCGTTCCGGCACCTGTAATAGACTGATTTCCTGTGCTTCCGTTAAAGGTTGTAACCTGTGTCAGATTCCCGACTCTGTATCCGCCGAAGCCGATACCATCTGTTGAACTTGAATTCTGATTTACCAGATCACCACCTATCGTTACATTATAAACGAATGCATCAAAAATTGAGTTTCCGTTGATCGAAAGGTCATTCTGAACTGTTACCGGATTACTTAAAATCCGTGCAGTCTTGCTGGTAGTGGTTCCATCAACGGTAAGATTCCAGAAAGGAGTGGTTGCATTAACCATAAATGTCTGGGAGATCGGAGTATTCCCGGTACCGATGCGGATTTCACCACCTGTTACTGAAGCTGTTGTCGGATCAAGGAAAATATCACCGAAGATTCCGCTTGCCTGACCCGTTCTGTCAATGATCAGCAATGCATTATCCTGCATAGTAAAGCTACTTCCGGCATTCGTGATCTCAAATTTCGCCCTGTTAAGGTTAAATGATCCCGCAGCTTCCGGATTACGACCTCTTACAAGCACAACGCTATTATCTTTCTGCACATATTCAACAGTTCCAAGAAGTACGTTGACACTTCTGCGGATCTGACCATTTACATTCAGAACGCCACTTCCGTCGATCAGGATTTTCGGAATATCAGTCGCTGAATACTCAAGATCATTATGCGTCATGTTTGCAGAATTACCAATGTTCATAGTACCATTCGTAATCTGAAGCAATCCTCCGAGAGAGAAGTCACATCCGTTATCATTCGCCATTCCTGCATTGATTACCGCAGAAGGGTTATTGATGATGATACCAGCTGTTGATGGAACAAAGAATACATTTCCTGGCTGATCATTCAATGTAAGCGTAGTAGCTTTTGCCAGACGGAACGATCCGTTCTGCAACTGCAGCCAGTTATTGGTCGGCGCCGTTAATGTTCCTAAAAGATCCACATTCAGAACAACCGTATTGGAAGTTCCTTTATTAAGAATCAGGTTGTTAATTGAAGTAACAGCCGCAACGTTCGAACCGGTAATTGATTTATTGATATTACCAATGAATGTAATGTTAACATCACTTGCCTGGTTGAAGTTGATCGTACCATTGTTGGTAAGGTTTCCTTCTACCGAAATAGTGTGAACCCTTGAACCGGTGTTTTCAACATCGAAAGTGCCCGGAATTGAAACGGAAATGTTCTGATCAACGATTACACTCTGGCTGCTGTTGTTTTTAAATCTCAGAACACCGGATGTAACCAGAAGGTCACGACGGATATTTAGGATTTTTGATGAAGCTTCATTCAATGCCGCAACACCCGCAGCATTTCCTGCAACTTTAAGGTCTTCAAATATTTCAAGATCCCTGTTCGGCATATTTATGGTCCGTCCTGCAGATGGCGCAAGAATCAGGTTTCTGTAGCTTCTGATCTGTGCATTTGTAGGAGCTGCTGTCACAAGTGGCAACGTGAAATCGATTGCTGATGAATAGTACTCAGTTGTACCACCTTCTGCAGTGAAAAACAGTCCGAAATCCCCGGCAGGGAACTGTGCAGTAGCGCCCACGGAAGCAATTCTTACTTTTCCGGCTCCACCAGCAGTAGCATATGGAAGTGCCCCGAAATTGTGACCCACGGTATTACCCAGATCAAGGGTAGATCCTGCATCGATGATCAATGATCCTGAAACAACGTTATCTACAGGTACTGTTACCGTATGGAAGTAAAGATTACCATCTCCGATAAATACCGGCACCGTTGCATTCGGGATTGTAGCTGACGGAGCTCCTCCGAAACCTGCATTCGACCATGTGCTTGCAACATTCCATGCACCGTTTGTACGGCTGTAGTAAGGGATTACCGCTCCAAATGCAGCAGGGACTCCCGCTGTAAAGTCACCATTGAAATAAGTAACTCCCGTAAAACGGATCTCATTGGTTGGCTCATCTACCTGGTTCACATCATTTATCGAGGTAAATGCAATCGCCTGGTAGTTGTAATATCCTGGAATATAGCTCGCGTTGTCGGCAAGGTTTCCATAATTATAGGTATGATTTACAGTACCTGGAACAACACCACTGAAACCTGTCTGACGGACTTTCCAATAGTAATTGAATGCATTAGGATCTGTAATATAAAGCTGATGTGAGTTAACCGGCCTAACATCAAGTGTACCCCAGGTTGCTGGCGCAGCTGAGAACTGGATTGTGGCAGGTGTATAATTTGTACCGGTTCCGAAAGGGAAAACAAAAGGAACGGTGGTGCTAAAGGTTTTGACAATACCTCCATCCGACTGGAATCCATCTGTTGCGATAAATCTTGAAGTGCTGAATGAACCTGCTGATGAAGTGATCAGGGAAGTCGAGGAAAGAATCAGCTTATTGATTGAAATGCTGAAGATCCTGTTAACCGCCATGTTCAGATTACCATTGATCCTTAGATTGCTTGTTGATGAAAGCGCAGCACCGGCAGTTCCGGCAATCTCAAGATTCTGGAATTGTCCGTTGTCATTTCCTCCGATTACTTGCGCTGCTGCTCCCGTTAGAGCAATTTTTCCTGTACCGCTGTGAATCGAATTGTTCGTAATGTTTCCTGCTACATTGATGGTTTTTCCACCATCATTAAATGTTCCTGTTAAAAGATTCAATGCCCCGTTCACCGAGATCGTTCCAGCAGAACCTGCTACAGTAATGGTGCTCGCTGCTCCTTTACTGATAGTAAGGTTTCCAATACCAGGCGCTGTTATCGTACCATTTACAGTAAACGACTGTGCTCCATTACCATTGAAAATCAAAGTTCCTGTACCAGGAGTATAAGTGGATCCTGTATTAACTGTGAAATTATTTCCGACAAGAATGTTAAGACCATTGCCCTGGAATACCGGAGCATTCGGTGTAAGGATCGCAAAGTCGTTCAAAACGGTAAGTGGCTGGCCCGGAAGTGCCACCGTATTTCCGGCTGTATTATCGGATGACCATGAAACCGCACTGTTTCTTACCACGCCGGTTGCTCCTGCTACACGTCCGATGTTAAGATTGTAGAACGGAGCAGTTGAACAGATATCAATTCCGTTCGCACCCGTAACATTTACGTTAATCGTACCACCTGTTACGTCATAGTTCTGTGGAGTTGAAGAGATAATGATACCTGCATTGGCCGGAATACCATAACTGGTCTGGCGGGTGACGTTGATCGTTCCTCCTGACATTTTAAATACGTTTTCAGCATATGGTAGCGTAAACACTGCATAACCGGGCTGTGGGCCGCCGAGTCCAAGCAATGTCATCGTACCACCGGTCATCACAAACGAACCGCGGTGCGTAACTGCTGTATTCGAAGTCCTGAACATGTGCATGGTGGATGTACCACCTTCCTGCTGATACAATCCGGATTCACGGATTACCATTGACGCCTGACCTGTAAGGTTGGTAAGACTTCCTGCGGTAATTTTCATTGTTCCATATGCTACGATTGCACCACCCGGAGAACCGTAGGTAACATTCGCACCGTCAATCCACAATACCGGCAGAACGCCCGGAGCACCGATCTCATAGTTGTTGCCCTGGGTTTCAAGCATTGGCACCGTAATGTTCGGTCCAAGACGCATTGTTCCGAGAAGCGGATCAACCAGTTCTCCAACACCATTAAAAAGTACGGTAGCCGTTGGGGATGCGCTCATGTAAAGCTCATACCCTTCGTTTTTATTTAACAGAACTGTATAAAACTGGCAATTACTGCCCGAATTGAAAGTTGCTGTTGCGTTATAAACTGATCCCTGAAAGTCAAGGACTGAACGTCCGGATGTATTGGTATATGCAGCACCGTTCTGGAAATCGATGCTTCCATCGACGCTAAGATTTTTCCAGATACGGAAAAGGTGCTGGGTGGTACATCCCGCGTTGATCGCCATGGTGCATCCTGCGCCTACATTTACGTCTCCGATTACATTGTAAGTATATGCGACCGCACCGGTAGCAAGGTTAAATGTTACCGTACCTGCTCCTGATCTGCTGAAATTCAGATTACCATTCACCAGGATTGCAGCTACACTGTTTACAACATAACTGGTTGCAGTTGAATTGGTAAATAACAGGTTGTTATAAGTCGCCTGGTTCGAAAGATTACTTGCAGCAGGAAGATCATAATATTCAACGGTACCCCCGGTAGAAGAAACAAAACTTGTAAAGGTTCCCGCAGGCCAGTTTGTGCTTGACAGGCGAAGTAACCCATCACCCGATACTGTTCCGAAATTGTGTCCTGTAGTGGAAGCAAGATCGAGAACCGCTCCGTTTTCTATTTTCAGAGTACCCACAATCCTGGAAACAGAAGTGGTAACTGTACGACCATTCAGAATCACAACCTGGTCACCAACTCCTGGTACAATCGGACTTACAAGTGTACTACCTGATGGGTCAGTTGTCCACGTATTTGCTGTTGCCCAGTCCCCTGACTGATAAGAATAAAGTGTTGTACGGATTGTTGGATCCATTGCGGTCCATTCACCGGCAAGCATGGTTCCTCCCGTTATTACAACAGGATTTGAACCTTGCGGACTTGCTCCGGCAGGAAGTATAAGACTGCTTCCATTCCAAAGTCTTGCTTCATACAAACCAACAGCACCAATAACTTCCGTCGGATTTACAAACGTAAATCTGAAAGTGGCTGTAATGCCTGAAATGTTTGATGTTTCAACATCCCAATATTTAATAAGATCATTGTTATAGTAAGGAACATTTGGCTGACGGCTTGGCACTGCACGCACTGACACAGTTCCGGTTCCGGAAACAGTTGCTGCCAGTGATGTAATCTCATACGGAGTGTAAAGCGGACCTGAATTTCCTACCGGATATAACCCGGTGCCGTTCATTGCAGTTGTAAAGTTTGCAGCAGTTGTTCCTTCTTTGATCAGATTTCCGGTTCCATCAGTAACAAACATTTTGTTAACGCCGAATGCAGATGGAGAAGTCAATGAACCGGTGGCCTTGATTTTCACATCATTGGAACCCAGAATAACCCTGAAATTGTTTGTAAGTGATAATGTACCGCCAACACCTACAGGACCGTTCAGATTCTTATTATAGGTTGTACCGTTTGTGGTATTCGCCAGCGTAAGGTTGTTGTAATTGTTTGTTCCAAAAATATTCTGATCACCGGCACGGTCGTAGGTTACCGTCCCCAGTGAAGGAGTCGCATGTGAAGTTAATGAACCAATATTGTTGTTTGCTCCACGCAATGTAAGTGCATGGGTAGCGCCTGACATATTGATATTTCCTGCACCACCCAGATCACCGGTTACAACAAGTGTAGTTCCGGTAACACCCATATTTAGGGATCCAAAAGAAATCGTTAATGAAGAAAAGGTTGTAGTAACGGCAGCTCCACCAGGAACTATCGTCAGTGAACCACCATTTTTATCTACGATAATATTGTTAAAAGTCTGGTTTACGTTTGCCTGAGCGAATGTAGCCGATGAAGAACCTTCAAAACGGATCACCTGCGCAGCACCGCCTGTCATTGACATCGTAAGCCCTGCCGCACGGTTGAAGTTTCCATTTACGATGATGTCGGGAATTGCTTTATTGCCCGAACCTGCAAAGGATATATGGTGATAGGTGGTTTGTTTTACATTCTGACCAGCTCCGGCGTAGTTTACCGTATTACCGGCTGCACTTGCATCCAGAATACCATTGCTCATCGGAGCAGCTGCCCCGTTATAATTAAGAACTGCGTTTACATCGTTAACCCAGGAAGACAACGCACTTGAACCATTAAGTGCGGATCCACTCGTAAACGTTACAGTTCCCTTATTAATCACAAATCCTGCTGCCCCAACCGTTATTGTAGAACCCACATTCACACCAACTCCGGTATTAACCGTCCACGTTCCGGCCGCAGTCACTGCACCGGATATAGTGGTTGTGGCAGGTCCGGAAAATGTTCCGTTACCGTTAAGGATAAATGAGGTTGCAAAAGAACCAGCGCCGGTATTGGCGATATTGAAATCACCATTTGCTGTAATGGCAGCTGAAAAAGTCAATGCTGCTGAATTGATAGTCGTAACCGTTCCAACGGCATTTGTAAACGCGCCTGTAAATGTTGTCGCACCGGTATTCAGAGTAAGGTCACCATTTGCGGTAAACGTTCCTCCGGCTGAAAATGAGAAGGCTCCGGTCGAGATCGTTGTCGCGCCGTTTGTAATTATGTTTCCGGCAAGTGAGAGGTTTGAATTACTTGAAATGACGATGGTATTGTTGGTTGTAATCACCGCTGCACCGGTCTTTGTAAATGTTCCTGTGTTGGTTACGTCACCGTTGAAAAAAACATTGCCCCCACCGGATGTGCTGATGAAGGATCCTGCATTCGTTAATGTACTTCCGAAAGTCGTATGAGAGCCCGAAACTCCCGTAAGTACACTGTATGAACCACCGACGTTGATTGTTGTCGCCGATGTAAATGTGTTCATTGTGACCGAATTCCCATTATCATCTACAGGACCTGAAATATTCGAAGTACCTGTAACTGTAAAAGCACCGTTCCCGATATGAAAGATACTTCCTGCTCCCACTGTAAGGTTTCCTGTAATCACCGAAGCCGGACCGACCGAAGCTGCGGTTGCTGCGATCTGGGTTGCACCTGCTCCTGTACGGGTCATATCACCTGCTACATTGATACCCCCTGTAAAGTTTACCGAACCTGATGCGTTTGATGTAATTACATCGCTTGTTGCTGTTACCACACCGGTAAACGTAACGTTTGAGCCAGTGATCGTTGTCGCACCGTTCATCGTTGCCGCACCGGCAAAAGTTATAGCACCGGCACCACTGATTGTAATACCATTATCGAAGGTGACGTTACCGGTTCCGGTTTTATTAATAGTACCGGCATTGGCAATATTTCCCTGAAAAATATAAGTTGAAGTATTAGCTGATGAAATTGAACCTGCTGCATTAACCGTAACTGCACCGGAAAATGTATTTCCACCGCCGTTATTGCCATCGGTTAAAGCTCCGGTTACGGACGTCGCTCCAAGAACCGAGAAATTTCCCGTGTTCATATTCACCGTACCTGCCGATATTGTAAGTGAACTGTTAAAATTGGCCCCGCCGCTACCGTTGGTGAACGTTCCGGCATTTGCCCCGGTTCCGGTGACATTGATTGCCAGCGCATTCCCGGTATAGGTTCCATTATTTATGAAGTTCCCAGTTACCGTTAACACAAACGCTGTTGCCGAGCCGGTTAAAGTACGGGTAGCGTTAATGGTAAAATTCGTCGCCGAGAAGGACATGTCCATTGTTACATTGGCGTTGATGATAATATCATCTCCGGGAACAGGTGCAGTTCCACCCCATGTAGCTCCGGCACTGAAATTTCCGGCAACTGACGCTGTCTTAACTGCAGCATTCAGCCGGCTGGCTGCTGCTGTCATTAATATCAGCAATACAATCAGCAGCCTGAAATAGCTTACCCTTACAGGTAGCGCGGCCGCATAAACATGTGTAGCAGGTGTCTTCATAAAATGCATTTTTTGAAATTCAGAAATGGGACGTACGTAAAATCTCCCGCTCCGTGGTTGAATCGTATTCATCGCAGGCAGGAAATTAACCAGATGACTCGTAAATGGCTGGTTTTCAGAAGAATTATCGTACATTTTTTGTCATTCGTTTATTTTACTGGTGTCGTTTAACGGAAACAATCCGAATAAGGTTCTAAGGCGCAAACACCAAAGTTTCTTTTTCAGAGCACATCTCCTACATTTAAACAAATATCCGTTTGTTATTACATCTTCATATTCTAAGAAAAGTTAAAAGAATAGCCTGATTAGTTAAAAATAAAATCGGGGAATAATATCCACAATCAAAGGCTCTTCAAGTAATATTCCAGAATTAAAGCAAATTGGCAGGTTAGGATAATTAAGCAAAATTAAGCAAAAATCTTACATCAAAAAAATTTTGACGAAAAAATTCTGTCACTAATTGCTCACGACCATTGGAATTACCTTGATCAGTTCCCTGAAATTCAGATGAATGTAATAAACACCGTTGGCTACTGCTGCCGGGAATGCGAGATCCATTCCGGCAGAGACTGAACCGCTCATTATCGACGCGTCGACTTCCCTTCCGCAAACATCAAACACCCGGACAGACGATGGATAGATTTCTGGTTTCGAAAATAAAAGTGTTGCAGAGACAGAAGCCGGGTTGGGAAAGATCCTTATGTCCCCCGGATCATCCGGAGAGAGCTTTGTTATCTCATACAAAGCAAGGAAATCATAGTCCGGATCGGCTGCAATGCTGTCTACCTGAAATCCGGGATAATAATAATTAACCTGCGACAGGTCATTTAACGAAATCCGAACCGTATCACGAATTCCGTTCTTCCCAAAAAGGGTTAGCGGCACCTTAGTGATGAATTTCTCAACACTTACATGACTCGGAGATTGTGTAATGTTAACTGACAGGAGATCAGACGGCTGTTGCCACGATATCCGTATACGCGGAAATCCTTCCTTCATAACCCATTGATCAAAATAATACCCGAGCTCCATTCCTGTTTCCTGTTCAAAATGCCGCATCAGGTCTGGTGTCAATGAATAATTATCCTTTAAATCCGGATCTGACAGGTAGTTTCTTATTGCCCGGAAAAACGATTCGTCTCCTATCGTTTCTCTAAGCATGTGCAGCACGCAAGCCCCTTTCGCATACGTCAACCGTCCATCGAAAATTCTTCCGGTTTCCGTCGTATCGTAAACGTAAACCGAACCGTCGCTGGCACTTGTGACCTGTACACGTTGAGCAATCTTCCAGCCGATCCAGTTCTGGTATTGAAAGCGTTCGAAATACAGGCCGGTCATATAAGTGGCAAAACCTTCGTTCAACCAGATGTCGCTCCAACTGCCACAGGTGATAAAATCGCCAAACCATTGATGTGCAAGTTCATGCGCCATCAGCGATGCATTCAGGCCACCCATAAAACTCATCGTCTGGTGCTCCATTCCTCCACCCCATCCAAACTGAGCATGGCCATATTTCTCATCAAAAAACGGATACGGTATTAGAAGACTGTCGAAAAACGGAAGAACGTTATGAATCTCTTCGGCTTCAAACTGCCACTGCTCAAGGCTCTCCGGGTACACATAATTTAAAACCTGTAACTCTCCGTGAACGGTAGTCACAAGATTGGTAAACTCAACATAATTGGTAACTGCCATTGCAACCAGGTATGCGGCAATAGGATGACGGTGTTTCCAGTGATAGGTAATGTTATTTCCATCGGAAATTCCGGAAACCAGCACGCCGTTACTTGCTGCCTTATTTCCCTCGGGGACTGTAATAAATATGTCGCAGGAATCGGTTTTGTCCCGCGAATCCTGCTTACATGGCCACCAGTCTTTACAACCATAAGGCTCAGACAAAGTCCACATGATCGGGTTGCCTGCCGGGGTTACTGTTGTTTCAAAGGAACCGAAGCCTGTTAGTCCGGGCGATCCCTGATAAAAGATCGTCACAGAATCCATTGTTCCCTCTGCAATCAAACCTGTGCTTATGGACAGCTTGGAGAGGTTGTGACTGAATGTTAAATGTACATTCCCCCTTTTTACAGAATCAACCGACAGCGAATCACTTAAATCCAGGATAAACGTTTCGTAATCTCCGGAAGAGGGAATAAACACGGAGGTAATTGCACCTCTGATGTATCTGACAGCAGGATCAATGTACCACTGCATCCTTTGGTAAACGATATTTTCGGGTTGCGGAATAATTCCAGCCTGGATTGATTCACCTGAACGACCTGATTCTTCATGATAAAATGCATAGTTGCCATACGCACTTAGAGTTAGAAAAACACTAAGCGTCAGCAACATCCCGGCAAATGTGAATACCCTAATTCCGCGCATTATTAAAATTAGTCATTTTTAACATTATCATCCGATTTTCGGCCTAAATTTGCCCCTCCAATAAGATATACTATGTGGGAAACAACTGCCGGAAAACTTCATAAGGAATTCGTTTTTAAGAATTTTATTGAAGCATTTGCATTCATGACAAAGGTTGCGCTTATTGCTGAAAGAGCGAACCATCATCCGGAGCTTCGCAACATTTATAATACCGTTGATATTTACCTGTATACCCACGATGCGGAAAACACTATAACCGAAAAAGACAAACACCTGGCAGAAAAGATCGACCAGGTGTATAAGTCTGCTGTAATTGCCTAACCTTTCGGCTATTTCTGAAGTCTGAATTTGATTGGCATCCTGAATCTGACCGGCACTTTTTTCCCCTGCATCTTACCTGGCTTCCAGTCCGGCATTTTCTGAATTACCCGTATCACTTCTTCATCGAAGCCATATCCTGCAGGTCGAAGCACTTCAATATCCGTGATGTTTCCTTCAGGCCTTACCACAAATGCTACATAAACAGTAGTCTCTATTTTTTCCTCCAACGGAATTCTCGGATAGCGGAGTTTCGATTTCAGAAAACTGAACAGCCCCGCCTGTCCGCCCGGAAATTCCGGCATTGTATCAGGTGTGTCAATGATAACCTGCTCTATCAGCTTTGAGGTCCCCTGTCCTGCTGCGGAGCCAAGGGTGTCGCCTCCATGTGAAGGTACTGCTGGCCCCGAACCCAATTGTGAACCGGTGGAAGGCCCGGAGGTAGTATCCACAACTTCGTTCATTCGTACCGAATCAATCGGGACAACGATGGGAATAACCTTCTCCTGCGTCTGCTGCCCTTTCGGTGGCTTTTCGCCTTTTGATGTTTCAACGGGTTTATCGGGAGTTTCTATTATACGCGTGTCGATTTCGATGGTGGAAGGAACATCGTTTTCAATGATCAGCTGATCGGGAAAAAAATAATCGCGGATAATGCCCTGACCCACAAGAAGTAGTAAAAGACTTATGGTAAGCAGAAATCCTTTCATGATATGCCGGTCGTAACTCCGGCGTAGCGCATAAGCTCCGTAACTGCGGTTGCGGTTTTCAAAAACAATGTCATCGAATGATGGGAACGGGTGATTTTTTCGGGGAATCAGCATGGCTCTTTTTTTTGGAGTATGCTTTCAAAACGGTGACGTTCACCCTAAATTACAGTGCTACCGGGAACACTTTCAGGCAGTTATCGCCTATGCCCGGGGATGATGTTCTGTTATAACCTGCCGCAGATAGTCCCGGTCAAGATGTGTGTAAATCTCGGTTGTGGTAATGCTTTCGTGCCCCAGCATTTCCTGAACAGCCCTCAGATCAGCTCCGCGTTCAATCAATTCCGTCGCAAATGAATGCCGGAAAGTATGCGGACTTACCCGCTTTTTTATTCCCGCCATCGCAACCGCTTCCTTAATCATCAGGAATACCATTACCCTGCTCAACCGCTTCCCATGCTTATTCAGAAAAATAATGTCCTGTTCTCCCTCCTTAATGCTCACGTGTACCCTGATGGTATCAATGTAATTTTCAATGGCGGCTTTTACCGCTCTTCCTGCAGGAACAAGCCGTTCTTTATTTCCTTTACCAATTACATTTATAAAACCGGCATTCAGGTGAAGGTTGCTGATCTTTAAATTACACAACTCGCTCACACGCAAACCACAACTGAAAAGCGTTTCAATAATTGCTTTATTCCGCGCCCCATGGTCGGTGCTGACATCCATGGAGTCCATAATTTTCAGAATATCGGTGAGTGCCAGCGTATCCGGTAATTTTCGTCCGAGCTTCGGCGCCTCAATCTGCTCGGATGGGTCGGTCCTGATCAGATTCTCAAGAACCAGGTATTTGAAAAATGACTTCAGCCCTGAGATCATCCTTGCTTGGGAACGTGCGTGCATGCCAAGTTCTGTACACCATTTCACAAGTCCTTTAAGGTGTTCCGGCTCCACCTGCAGCGGACTGATATGCATTCCATGTGCTTCAAAAAACTGTTGAAGCTTTCCTACGTCATGGAGGTATCCGTCGATTGAATTTATCGATAGGGAACGCTCAAGCTTCAGGTACGCTTTATATCCTTTTAAGGAAGATGACCAGTCCATATTCTATTGTACTTTCGCAGGCCTATGGCTATGCACCTGCACATTGTAAACGGGCCAAATTTAAACCTTCTCGGTACACGCGAGCCGGAAGTTTACGGAACAACCAATTTCACTGAATTTCTGGAGGAATTACGACTGGGTT
>JADMIO011507063.1_pt1 | contig 36107 bp, 33 predicted proteins | sample 8958161 | NCBI WGS metagenome assembly JADMIO01 (sample SAMN16585339, study PRJNA669376) | soil metagenome | isolation source: Crop rotation soil | place: USA: Cullars Rotation, Alabama | collected 2011
CGACTTCAAGTCACGTGAATTCCAAGCTTCGGATCCCACTGTGCTGGAAAGCATCTCCTCGAAGGCACGCGATCGGCCGAAGCCTATCGCCGGCTGATCATTTCCGAGCGTCATCGCCACCGCTATGAGTTCAACAACACCTATCGCCAGCAATTCATCGCCAATGGCATGATCGTGGCGGGCACCAGCCCCGACGGCTCGCTGGTCGAGATTCTGGAACTCGAGAACCACCCCTGGTTCGTCTCGGTGCAGTTTCACCCCGAGTTCAAATCGAAGCCCACGGCGGCGCATCCGCTATTCGCCGGGTTCATCGGCGCCGCGGTCGAACGTCACGCGGCCCGCGGTGGCAGCCCGCAGCGCGTCTAAGAGAGACGCGGTAGTTGGCTGCTGAATCTGCCTGAACTCAAAAAAACGCCACGCCCGGCAGTAGGATTTGTTCTGGCTTCCATGCCAACGATGCCCGCTCCCTGGCGACTTGCAATCCCAGACCGGGTGACACGGGCATGGGTAATAACAGTGGATCCCTGACTGCCGGACGTGGACGTTTTGTTCGGTTAACCGGACAACTTCTCGAAGAGTTGCCGGAATTCAGGCATATGCTCCTCCAAATGAGCTAACCAGGCGCGCGGACTCCAGATTTCGACGCACACTCCCGCGCCGACGACGATGACTTCGCCGCCCGCTTCGACCTGCAAGAACTCGCGAAAGCCCTCGGGAATGGACAGCCGCCCCCGACCGGCCAACTGCACCGGCTTGTGCCGCGTGGAAAGCAGCCGACTGAGCAGTTGAACTTCCTCGATGCGGCCTGCCAGCTTGCCCGCACGCATCTTCTGTTTGACCAGTTCCACTCCGTTGTCCAGATTGTCGCGCCACGTGGCGGCGCTCCACAGACTCAAACAGCCCGGCCGTTCCTTGGCCAGGATGCACCGCGCTCCGTTCTCCAGGAGCGGTTCGGCGAACTCCGGCGGCAACGACAGCCGATAGCGTTCGTCGAGCGTGCGAGGAAACTCCCCCAGGATGAATTCCGGCGTCTTGGCCATAAGCGACCAGCAAGCTTGCGGCGGCTTTCCGGCCAAGCGGGCTCGGGCAGCCAAAATCGCCGTTCACTCCGTTGGGGCTGTTTCCCATCACACTCCCAATTTTTGGGCTATTTGTGGGCGTGTTCCCCACGCCGATAGCAGTCTAGCGATTCAATTTCATATTGCAACCAGGTTGCCAGCACTTTTTCGAATTTGTTCCTCCAACACGAAGTCACGCCACGCGGAAACACGCCAACTTGCGGTTGGGCCGAATCAGCAAATGGAGTACAGTCCCCGCCGCGAAAATCCACGTCTCGTCGCACATCCACTTGAGAATCCGCGTGCCAAGTCATCGCTCACAGTTCGAACCGGTCGTCATTACCGGCATTGGACTGACAGCATCGGTCGGCGCCGATCGCGAAAGCGTGTGGCGCGCCGTGCGCGAGGGCAAAAGCGCGATGCGCAAACTGGAAGGCTTGCCCGGCATTCCCGACGGCATGCTCATCGGCGCGCCGGTTGATATCGAGCCGGCGCGTCCCGGCGAGCTCAAGGTGTTCGCGCTGTGCGATCGCGTCGCCGACGAAGCGCTGGCCGACGCCGGCATCGAACAGGGCGACGTCGCCCCCGAACGTTTCGGCTGCGCCATTAGCGCCCACATGGGCGACGCACGAGGCATCGCCGAGCTACAAGGCTTAAGCCACAAGTATCCACCAAACGACGTCCCCTGGTTTGAGCAGTTCTTGCCCAACACGGCCTGCTCGCGCACGGCGTCGCGGTTGCGCTTGCTCGGACCGCGCATCGGCCATTCCACGGCTTGCGCCAGCGGCTTGATTGAAGTGCTCACCGCCACACGCGCCATTCAAGACGGGCAATGTGATCTCGCCTTGGCCGGTAGCGCCGAGGCGATCGACTCGCTGTTTGCCGCCGGCTTCTATCAAATGCGCGTACTCGCGCATCACGAAGATCCCCAGCAAGCCTGCCGCCCGTTCGACATGGACCGCCAGGGCTTTGTGATGGGCGAAGGCGCCGCCATGTTCGTGCTCGAACGGCTCAGCCATGCGCAAGCCCGCGGTGCCCGCATCTACGCCGAACTCGTCTGCGGAAAACTTGCCGCCACGGCACACCATGTCACCAGTTTGGACATGGAAAGCGACTGCCTGGCGCATCTCATTACCGACACGTTGCGCTCCGGCGGCCTGGCTCCCCACGACATCAGCTACATCAACGCCCACGGCACCGGCACGCGACAGAACGACGTGGCCGAGGCCCGGGCGATCCGCACCGCGATGGGTCGCGCCGCCGAACGCTTGTGTGTCAGCGCCAACAAGTCGATCCTCGGCCACTTGATCAATGCCGCCGGCACGGTCGAACTGGCCATCACCACCTTGGCCATGCGAGACGGCTTCTTGCCGCCCACGCTCAACCTCACCAATCCCGATCCCGAATGCGATCTGGATTGCATTCCGCTGGTGGGTCGCCGAAACCAGGTTGGCACGGCGCTGAAGCTCTCCGTGGCATTCGGCGGCACGCTGGCCGCCGTGGCCTTACGCCGCTGGGACGACGCCGAATGCCAGGTCGACGTCCGCCGCCGCGCCGCTTAATGCGAGCCGTTGCTGCATGGGCGTGTGCAATCGCTACAATGATGGCCGTCGCCAGTTCTTCCGCTTCACGAGGCCGATCATGCTCCGCCCTGCCCTGCTGCTTGCACTGTTAGTCGCATCTGCCGCCCCGTTGGCCTCGGCCAAAGATCACACCACCGACTCTCTCGACGTCGTGAAAAAGAACCTCGCGGAAAAGAAGGCCGTGCTCGTCGACGTCCGAGAAGTTCGCGAATGGAACAAAGGGCACCTGAAAGACGCTCAACTGCAGCCGCTGTCAGTGCTCGACAAAGCATCCACCGACGCGGCCGCACGTGAAAAGCTGGCGAAGGAATTGCCGAAAGACCGCATCATCTATTGCCACTGTGCCCGCGGAGCACGCGCTCAAACGGCGGGCGACATTCTGACCGAGCTGGGCTACGACGTGCGCCCGCTAGCAGCCGGCTTCGACGACCTGACAAAACAGGGCTTTCAAAAAGCCGAGCCAGTCGACGCAAAATAGGCAAGCGTCCTGCATCCGCAATTCACCCACTGGCCGCACGCTCCGTCTACCCTGCATTGACCGGTTATGCCGATACCGGTATTGTCTCAGCCGCTTTCGTGCCGCTGGCCAGGATGCAGGCGGCTTTAGGCCTTTCGTCGAGCGGTAGTCAACGCCCGCGCGGTCACAGCGATTGGACTGCCGGCGCGCGATATCGTGCTTGTCGAAATGGCCTGACGAAGTCGGCGAACCAAGGAAGGTCTCGACGGGATGTCGTGGTTTCAAGCGGCCTATTGGACCGTGGCCGGCGCGAGCCTAAGCATCGCGCTTTTGCTCCTGCTGCAAACCCTCGAACATTGCCGATATGCGCGCAGCCGCGGCCGCCGAGTCGGTCGCAAAGCGCCGGACGATTGCGTGGCGCTGTTCGTGCCGTGCAAGGGCAACGACGACGATCTGGCCGCCAATCTGCGGCCCATGTTCGCGCAAGACCACCCTGACTACGAGTTGGTGTTCATCGTCGAAAGCCTCACCGACGAGGCCTATGCACCCATCCAACGCCTGATCGCCGAGCATCCGAAACAACGCGCGCGTGTCGTCATCGCCGGCTTGGCGACCGACAGCGGACAAAAAGTTCATAACCTGCTGGTGGCAACCAAACACTTGCCGCCCGAAGTCAAATTCCTGGCCTTTGCCGACGCCGACATTCGACCGCCCAGCGACTGGCTGCGGCTGCTCACTCAACAGCTACATCGCCTGGCCGCATCGACCGGCTATCGCCGCTTCGTGCCCAAGCGTCCCACGCTGGCCAACCTGATCGTGGCCAGCATCGACACGGCCGTCGTGCCCATCATGTTCCCCAGCGTGCACCACAAAGTCTGGGGCGGCTCTTGGGCCATTCGTCGCGATATCTTCGAAAGCGGCCAGATGCGCGAGGCTTGGCGCGGCACCCTGAGCGACGACCTCGTGGCCGCCAACGTCCTGGCGCGCATGAAGAAGCCTTTGGCGCTGGAATGCGCTTGCATCCTGCCGTCGCCCATCGACATGGACATGCGCACCATGCTGACTTGGGTGCGGCGGCAGTTCATCATCGGCCGCTTTTACTCGCCGTTTCTCTGGGCGCTCGTGGCCACGGGCCATTGCTTCAATCAGCTTGTGTTCTGGGCGAGTGCGGTCGCCGCCGTGGTCGGTCTGTCGGCCGGCGCCGCTTGGTGGTGGCAACCGGCGGCATTTGTCGGCGCCATCTACAGCGTACAAGTGCTCCGCGGCTGGCTGCGGCAAGCGGCCTCGCGGATCTATCTGCCCGATAGCCAACAGGCGCTGCGCTCGGCTCGCATCTTCGATATCTGGTGCGGCCCCGTCGCATCGGCGGCCTTGTTCGTCGCGCTGGTCTGGTCCGCGATCGGTCACCGCATCACCTGGAAGAGTAACGTCTACGAAATGAGCTACGGCGGACAGATTCGCGCGATCCCGCCCTCGGCCGTGAACGCCGACGCTCGAGCGGACGCGCCGCGCAAGGCGGCCTAGCCGCTATCACTTGAGATCAATGTCGCCAGTCAAGGAGACCGCGATGCACGTTGTCCTTTGGGATACCCGAAAACTCGACGTGGCGAAGGACTTCGCCGGCGGATTCGGCGTCGGCCAGTATCCGGGCAATGGCGGCATCGCCGGGCGCGTCGTCCGTCACTTCTACAAGCGCGACTATCGCCCCGTGGCGCTCGTCTATGGCTACCTGGCGGCCATCTTCCGCTCTCAAGGCCACACCGTCGAATACGCCTTGGACCGCGTGCCGGCCGGCGCCGACTTGTACGTGTTCAATCCCTCGCTGATCACGTTGCCGATGGAACGCGCCGCCATGCAGCAGGCGCTGCAAACTTCGCCGGGCTGCCGGGTGTTTGTCGTCGGGGCCGTGGCCAACAGTATGCCCGAGGCCTTTGACGGCATGGCCGTAACGCTCATCAAGGGCGAAGCGGAGCAACTCCTGTGGAAGCTCGACGATGCGCTGTCATCGAGCGAACGCACGGTCGACGTGGGCAAAGTGCGCGATCTCGACTTGCTGCCCTTCCCAGACTGGTCGCCTTTCTCGCCGCGGAAGTTCAAGATCGGCTACGACTTCACGAAGTTCCCCACCGCCTTCATCCAGCAAAGCCGCGGTTGCACGCTCAAATGCAACTACTGCCCGTACATCATTCTGGAAAACGCCACGCGTCTGCGCACGCCGCAAAGCGTCGCGGCCGAAATGCTGGCCGGCATGAAGCAGCACGGCTTCCGCTCGTTCAAATTCCGCGATCCGCTGTTCGGCGTCGATCGCAAGCGCGTCTTTGAGTTGGCCGAGCTGATCGGCAACCTGCCCCGGAAGGTTCAGTTCTCGATCGAAGGGCGAATCGACCTGCTCAAGGCCGACGTGCTCAAGGCCCTGGCCGCGGTCGGTCTGACCAGCATCACCGTGGGCATCGAGACGCCTTCGGAAGACACGCTGCGTAAGTATCACCGCGCTCCCATCCGTGACGACAAGCAACGCGACTTCGTGCAGCTTTGCCGGGCGTTGGGCATTCGCACCGTGGCGGGCTTCATGATCGGCTTCCCGGAAGACACCGAGGAGTCGATTCGCTACGTGCTGCGGTACGCCAAGGCCGTCAATCCGACGTTCGCCAACTTCAACGTCGTGACGCCCTATCCCGGCACCGAGTTCTTCGACGAGATCAAGCCGCAGATCGCCACCTTCGACACGACCAAGTACACCGTCTATACGCCGGTGCTGAAGTACACGAACCTGACCAGCGAACGCGTTGCCGAGTTGCACGCGAAATGCTTCGTCAGCTACTACTTCCGCACGCGCTGGTTCACGAAGAACGGACCGCTTGTGTGGCGAAAGCTGAAGTGGCTGGGCATGGGCCGCTTCGAAATGCCGTCCGACACGGCGCCCAGCGGCCACACACACGTCGGGCCGCCCAAACCGCACACGTCATTGCAGATCGTTGAGCATCCCAACGACGCCCCTCACGGTGGTTGCAGCACGCACGATCGAGCGAGCGACGCGGCCTAACGAACTGGATTCGCAAAGGAGAAGACCGTCGTGCGATCCAATCGTCCTACGACTCGCTTTTGGCATTCACCCGCCGTGCGGCAAACCCGGCAACTGGCTTCCCCGGCGCTGTGGTATCGCTATTGGACGGCCGCTCGCCGTCCGCTGCCGTCGTTCGTGATCGCCGGAGCACAGAAGGCCGGCACGACCTCGCTCTTCGGCTATCTGTCCGAGCATCCGCAGTGCGCTGCCTCGTTGACCAAGGAAGTGCACTACTTCGATCGCAGCTTCTCGCGAGGCGAGTCCTGGTATCGGATGCACTTTCCCTTGCCGGCAGAAGCCCAGCGCTCAAAGAGTTCCAAAATCACGTTCGAGTCGAGCCCCTACTACATGTTCGACCCTCGCGTGCCTGAGCGCATGCGGCAATCGCTGCCCGGCGTGAAGGTGATCTTCCTGCTGCGCAATCCGGTGAGCCGCGCCTACTCGCACTATCAGCACAGCCGTCGGCGCGGACGCGAACCGCTGTCGTTCGAAGCGGCGATTGCCGCCGAAGAGGCTCGCTTGATGGGCGAGCACGATCGCCTGCTGCACGAACACGACTATCAGAGCCTGACTCACCAGCGATATTCGTACGTGACTCGCGGCGTCTACGTCGACCAACTTCGCACTTGGCGGGCGCACTTTCCGGCCGAGCAAACGCTGGTTCTCCAGGCCGAGCGCATGTTTCGCCAGCCCGAGCAGGTGTTGAACGAAGTACTCGACTTTCTGGGCTTGGACCGCTGGGCGCCGAGCCAGTTTGGCAATCGCTACGCCGGCGGATACAGCGAACCGATGGCGACGGAAACTCGCGCGCAACTGACGCAACACTTCGCGCCACACAACGAGCGCCTGTTCGAGTTTCTCGGCACGCGCTACGACTGGTAGCGCGACTCGCGTCGGGCCTTCACCGCCCTGTCCTTCACCTCAGCGCCGTCAAAATGGCGAATGCGGCCACCACGACCGCAAACACCAAAAATCCCGTCGGCGGCCGTGTGGGCCGCACTCGATAGACCAAGGGGATCAGCGCCAGCGAAATGAGCGCCGTCACGACGCCGCTCCAGCGCAAAAGCTGCACGAAGATTCCGGCCGCATCGCCCGCCGGCCGGCTGCCGACTATGATTTCGCCCAAGCTGGCCGTCACCAGCAAGGCCAGCGTCAGCATGACGGTGATCGACCAGCCCACGGTAAAGAACAGTGACGCGGGGCTCTCGGCCGACACGGCGTGTGGCGGTTTGTGTTCGCGGTTCTTGGCCTTCTTCTTTTTTGCCACCGCCTTGATCCCCGGCTGCCTTCGCGAGAAGTGAACCAAGCGCTCATCATAAGCCCTGGTTCGCGCGGTGGAAGCCGGCCGAGCGCAAAACTTAGCCCCGGGTGAGTTCACCCGGGGCTAAGAATAACGACTCGTGTTAGCTGCGCCGGACGGTGGTCTTCAGGCTTAGTAGCCCCAAGTCCGCACCAGCACGTCGCACTTACGGAACACGACGGTCACGCGGAAACCGCAGCACCACTCGTATTCCACCTTGTCGCGGCAGAGGAAACCCGTGCCAGCGCACACCTCGGGCTCACCCTTACAGCAAGCGGGAGCACAAACCGGCACGTCGATTTCGCAGCCGGTGCAGGGATCCTTGACCTTCAGCACGATCTCCTTCGGCGGCTCGCATCCGCAGCACAGCTTGGGACCGCAACTGCGATACACCAGGCAGGGCTCCGGGCAGCAAGGTTCCTTCGGAGCACAACAACCCGGCTCCGTCTTGGCTTCGGTCTTGGTTTCGAGCGTGGCCGCCTTCAGCCCAGTCAGTTGCAGGCCCTTGCGTCCGCCAATCGTCCGGGCTTCCGCCGACGCCTGCAGCGCAACACTCAGAACTCCCAGGCTCAACGCGGCAAACAAAACTCGCTTCATACCCATCACGCAGTTACTCCTTGCTTCAGTTACTTGGTCCGTGGACTGGGCTACAAGATGGCATATCCTGCGTTTTCCGCAAGGGCTGCGTATCTTGCGCAGTCGATCAGGCGCCGCAAGTGACTGGGAAACCGCCATTTAGCGTTTTCACCGCGAAACTCCTCTAGGGTGTGGGTCGATCGATCCATGTTCCGCCCCGATGCCGAGCCTGCACATTCCCCGTTTTTGCTAGCCCCGGCGTTGTGACCTAGAGTTTTCAAGACGGCCAGTTGCCATTTCACTTCGCAGTCCGTTCTCAAACGAGTTCGCCGGGAACGCCACCGGCTCCAAATATCGCGCTGCGCCAGCCTTCCCAAGAGCTGCGCGGCCAGGTGCTCGAAAAAGTGTCGTTCGACTTAGCTCTGCCGCTCAATCTGCTCAAGCAGCCGTTACACGACTCGATCGACGAGCTGCGCCAAGGCTACCGGTCGCTGTCGGAGTGCGTCGAGCAGGCCGTCACCGAATGCGAGCAACGCGGCAGCGAGCTGGCCGACTGTCGACGCCAATTGGCCGAAGCGCGCCGCAGCATGCTGGAGCAGGAGAAGTCGCTGGCCGAGCGCACCCACGCCGAGGCCGAAGCCACACGGCGGCTGACTGAACTGAGCAAGCGTTTCGACGCCACGCAGGCCGAGCTATCGCAAGCGCAAGAAGGGCTGCTCCGACTGCAAGGCGAAGAGATGCAGGCACGCCAGCGCGGCGCGCTCCAACTCGAACACAATCAACAACTGCAAGGCCAGATCGAGCAGCTCAAGCAAGATGCCGCTCAAGCGCGCGACGAGTCGGTCCAGCTTCGAGCCCAGTTCGGGCCGTTGACCGAATCGGCCATCGAAGCCGAACGACTGCGCGGTGAGCTGGCCGCCTTACGCACCGAACTGGCCGCCGCGCAGACACAACTGCAATCCAAGCAAGAAACGCCCGACCTGCGTGAGTCGCTGACCGCGGCGCTGGCGGAGCGCGATCAGGTGGAAACCGAGCTCGATCAGCTTCGCCACCGTGCCGCCGAACTAGCCGACGCGCTGGCCGAACAAAAGCGACTGCAAACCGAACAGCGCGAGCAATGGAGCGAAGAGTTCCGCCAGCTCCGCCGCTCGGTCGAGAAACAATCGGAGTTGATCGCCAAGGGAGCGCCGGCTCCGACCATGGCGGCGGCCCCGCATGGCAGCAACGGGACGACGGACACTCGCCCGGCGGCCAACAACAACGACCAGGTCATGGACACGGTGCTACAGCAGTTCGAAATGTTGCAAAAGAACAAGGTGCGAAAAATGGCCAAGGCGGCCAAGTAATCGCACGAAGTCGATGGTTGCTCGAGAGTGAGCGCAAGAGGTTACCATGTCAATTCCCGAACAAGCTCAAACGACAAGCGTGGGCGCGCATCGCGTGCGCGCCGTATCGCGGTGGGTGAGCGAGCTGATGCACTCGACGTGCGCGTCGGCGTTCATCCGCCGCAAGTCGCCGGCTCAGCCGCCTGCGAAAGAAGCGCCCGTCGAATCCAAGATCGCCACGCCCTGCGCGCAATTCGCGGAGGTCGAAGCCGCCGAAGAAATCGAAGTCAGCGGCGACGCGCGTTCGCTGGTCGACGAAATGCTGTCTCGCGGCCGCTTCGCCCTGCTGCTGCGCCCACAGTTGATCGGCAACCTTTCGCCTGAGCAACTGGCCAAGGCCCGCTCGGCATTGTCCGAGGGGATGTGCCTGGTGCCCGCCGGCGGCGTGATCATGCAACGCAATGCGGGCTCGACCAGCCGCGACGACTCGGCCCGCGCCGATCTTTCGCTATGGGTCGACGCCTACTACCTCGATCGCTATCAAGTCACCAACGCCCAGATGTATCAGTTCGTCAAGCATGGCGGCTACGAGCAAATGGCCATCTGGGACGCCGAAGTGCTGCCGGCCGTGCTCGACTTCGTTGACCAGACGGGACATCCCGGTCCGCGCTTCTGGCGCAACGGCCGTTATCCGCGCGGCGAAGACCATTTCCCCGTGGTGGGCGTGTGTTGGTATGAAGCCGCGGCCTATGCTCGCTGGGTCGGCAAGCGGTTGCCCACGGATGCCGAATGGGTCAAGGCGGCAAGCTGGCCCGTGGCCATCGCCGGGCATCCGCTGTTGCAGCGACGTTATCCGTGGGGCGAAGCCGTCGATCGAACCCGCGCCAATCTGTGGGGATCGGGTCCGGGCCGCACCGTGGCCGTGGATGAGTTTCCCGGCGGAGTCAGCGTCGGCGGAGTGCAGCAATTGATCGGCAACGTCTGGGAATGGACCGCCGATCCGCTCAGCTTCGACGCCGACGAAGATGGAGAGCTCGTCAGCCCCGCTCACGAAATGAAAAGCCTACGCGGCGGCGCCTTCGACAGTTATCTCGATTGCCAGGCGACCTGCCACTATCAAAGCGGCGACGACGCTTTGGCGCGCAAACACAACATTGGCTTTCGTTGCGCCATCAGTTGGTGCGACTTTGAACAATTCGGTGTCGCCGACGAAACCGAGCCGGGCGAAACCGACGAAACCGAACATGACTCGCTTGCGGAGACCAACCCATGAACCGTGGTGTTGCCGTCGAACTCGATTCGTTTCGCCTGGCCGACTACAGCTCGCAGATCCCCTGCCTGATCTGCGAGAAGGGCAATACGCTCGACGCCGAAGTCTGCCGCAACTGCTTTGCGCCCATGGTGCTAGCGCATCAGGCGCAATCGCGGCATGCCGCGCCTTTGATGATCGCCACGCTGGGACCCAGCGGCGTCGGCAAGACGGTCTACTTGGGCATGCTGCTCGACATGTTGTCGCGCCAGCCCAAAGAGCTGCAAATGTCCGCGCGCGGAGGTTTCTCCGTCACGTTGCAACAACTGACGCTGGCGGCGCTGGCCAACTGCGAGTTTCCCAACAAGACGCCCAGCGAGCCCGACCGTTGGAACTGGGTACACTGCCAGTTGCGCAGTCCGCGGCATCGCCAGCCGGTCGAGTTGGTCATGCCCGACATCGCCGGCGAAGCTCTGTTCGAGGAAGTCGATCATCCTCGTTCCTGCCAGGTGATCCACTCGTTCCTCGGCCGTTGCCACGGCGTGATGATCCTAATCGACGCCACCAAGCTGCAATCGGGATCGCTCGACGAAGACTACTTCGCCATGAAGCTGATGAGCCACTTGAGCGAGTTGGGCCAAGATCCGAAAGCGCCCTGGGGCAATCGTCCCATGGCCTTGATCTTCAGCAAGGCCGATCAGTGCGAGTCGTGCTTCGAAGATCCGACGGGCTATGCACAACGTCACGCGCCAGGGCTGTATCGCGTCTGTCAGCAGCGATTCCGTAAGCACAAGTTCTTTGCCGCTGGCGTCGCTGGAGCATGCGTCAAGCGTCGCCGGCCGGGCGAAGGTGAGCACAGCGTGCCGCTGCGGATCGAACCGCGCGGCATCATCGAGCCCTTTGAGTGGCTCATCGAAAACGTCGTCGGCTAACACCCCGCGCTTTCCTGACAACTGGAGCGGCGCCACTCCGCCTTGGTCCAACACGAGGAAGCAGCAACGTGCGCATCGAGCAAGCGATCTTCACTTCGGCTCAAACCGATCGGGCCGCGGGATATCAACTGGTTAGCCGCAGCCCTGGGATCTCGGAAGCCGACGCTCGCGAATTGGCCGTTTGGGGACCGTCGCACGACTCGTTGTTGGAAACCAAAGGCGAGCCGTCCAGCACGAACTTTCATCGCCTCTCCAGTGGCGCGTTTGCCGTCTCACGAACGACCTCCGCGGGCGCGGAATATAGCGGCCGCGGCGGCGCTCGCGTGTATACCCAGTTTCTGATCGTTCCGCCCGATGCGCTGGCGAAGTTTGCCAACAACCCCTTCGCCGTACTCCGCGCCGCCACGGCCAGCGGGGCGCTCTGCGTGTTGAGCGAGATCCCCGATCAACTCGAACCCATCAATCTGAACGGCCGCTCTCCAGCGGTCGACGGCGCATTGCTCGCGCAACTGGCTTGCCGTCCCGGCCCCGCGCCGGTGGCCACGCTCGTGCAGACCGCGCTCTCCAGCGATCAGTTGGGCGTGGCGACCGCGACCGCCGCGGAGTTGCTGATCGCAGGCTTCGTCAACCTGCTGCCGATCGAGTGTCGGCCTGAGTTCTCGTTCTCGACAGGGCTCAAGTTTTCACCGAGCCGGCCGTTTCGTCTCTTTGCCCTGCCGGCCGACCCGGCAGCTTGGCGAGCGATCGGTCGTCACGGCGTGACGCTGTTGAACCTGGATGGCGACGAGTCACTGGTGGAACTGCCCTGGGAAGGCTGGGCCGGCCGCGTTGAGGAAATCCTGAAGGATGGCCGCATCTCGTGGTTCGCAGCGCAACTCGAACGCCGGTATCCGAAGCTGACGACCGCCGAATTACCCAAACTGGCCGAAGAGCTGAAAGTGGCGTCACGGCCCGTCGTGGCGCAGCACGCCGTGAGCCAAGACGATGGCCCGCCGCCACTGGCCGAGGCCGCCGTCGAAGTGCCTGCGCAAACCAGTCACGCTCGGGCCGATGCGGCTCACACCCGACCGACCAAAGCCCACGACGAGTTCGTCGCACCGGCCCGACGCCAATCGATCGACCGCATGTTCGAAACGCTGGCCGCGCAACCAGCAGAAGTGCTGGAAGTGCTCGAGCGGATCGACGACCTGGTGTTTGCCGCCATCAGCGGCGACCCGGCGGCCCTGGCAGAACTGCAAGTGCTGTGGCCTTGCGCAACCAGTGAATTACCGCCCGACGTCGTCGAGCAATCGCGTGAGCAGTATCTGCGCTGCGCCCTGTCGATCTGGAGCCAGGCGGGCGAAGTCCACGACAAGCAGCCCGAGCGCGCCATCTCGGCCATCGACGTGCTGTGTGTGCTGTTCGACGAGTAGTCGAACCGAATGTCGCTGTTCGACGAATAGTCGGGCCAAACGCTCGGCTACGCTTCGATCATCTCGCGAAAGACGTCGAACAGATAGTCGCTGTCGTGCGGACCGGCCGAAGCCTCGGGGTGATACTGCACGCTGGCGGCCGGCAGCGATCGGTGACGCACGCCTTCGATCGTGCGATCGTTCAGATTGATGTGAGTCACTTCCAGGCAATCGGGAAGGTTCTCTTCGGCCACTGCAAAGCCGTGATTCTGCGACGTGATCTCCACTCGCCCCGTTTGCAAGTTCTGCACGGGCTGGTTGGCGCCCCGATGTCCAAACTTCAGCTTAAAAGTCGTCGCGCCACAGGCCAGCGACAGCAACTGATGGCCCAGACAAATGCCGAAGATCGGCGTCTTGCCCAGTAGCTCGCGAATGGTATCGATGGCGTAGGTGAGCGGCTCCGGATCGCCGGGACCGTTCGATAAAAACACGCCGTCCGGCTTCCGCGCTAGCACATCGGCCGCGCTGGACGTGCCGGGCAACACCGTCACGTCACATCCCAAGCTGCGTAGGTGCCGGGCAATGTTCCACTTCATGCCGTAGTCGAGCGCCACGACGCGGCGGCCCTTAAGCGGACCGTCGCCCGGCTCTTCCTCGCTCAGCTTCGACCAGCGGCTCAGGCGCTCGCTCCAATCGCGAGCATGGTCGGGCACCACTTCGCGCACCAGGTCGCGCCCCACGAGACCGGGGCTGGCCTGCGCCTTTGCCACCAGACGATCGTCGTCCAATTCCACGGTGGAGACCACGCCCTTCAGCGCTCCGCGCTGCCGGATATGCCGCACCAGCGCCCGCGTGTCGATGCCGGCCAGGCCGACAACGCCGTGTCGAGCGAGATACGATTCCAGCGTGGCGTTCGAGCGAAAGTTACTGGCGATGCTGCTGCGATTGCGGACGATGAAGCCCGCCAATTGCGGCTTGCCGCTCTCGACGTCCTCCTCGTTGACCCCGTAGTTTCCGATCTCGGGATAGGTCATGGTCACAATCTGGCCACGGTAGCTGGGATCGGTGAGGATCTCTTGATAGCCGGTCATCGACGTGTTGAAGCAAACCTCGCCGTCGACTTCTCCCTCTGCGCCAAAGGAAGTGCCTGTATAAACCGTCCCGTCTTCCAGCGCGAGCTTGGCAACTTTCATGAGAATCTTTTTACCATTGTGTCCAGAGGCTGCGACCCGACGGTTCGGTTTGTGACGACTGTTCGCGGCCCATGCCAATCGCCACAACGATGCGCTTGGCGCGAGACTGTCGAATCTAAAGTTTGCTTTCCCCACCGCCCGATACGGTTGTTACGGCTGTGGGTCTCTGGACTCGACAATCCAAGGATTGCGGGTCTGGACAGCCAACTCAGAGGGTTCTTGCCCCGGCGAGCAAGAGCCCTCTATTTTTTTGCGCCCCTGGCGGTTCGACGCCATTATATCCAAGCGAGGCGTCGCGGGGAGGGAGTCACCCTGGCGATCGCGTAAGGCGGCGAAAGAACGCCGCTCAGACGGCCGCCAGATCGGCTAACGACAGCGAATCGAGGCTGTCGCTCGAGATATAGCCGGGCTGGCTCTGCGGATCGAACTTGCCCGCTTTTCGCCGCAACACGGCCATCAGGCTGACGCCCCGGCGATAGGGCGCCTGTTGGCGGCCTTCGGCCAGGTTGCGCAGCACGCGCCGCTCGCCCGCGAAGACCCGCTCGAGCAAGCCGTTAACCACCGGACGGGGCACGTTAAAGTCGGTGCCGGCACGGCCCGCAGTTTTGCCCCGCCATTGGCTCACGCTACGCACCGCTCGGACGACCGGATACAGCCGGGCGTTGAAGTGCGAGACGAACATCGCGTGCACGGGCAGGCCAAACCACACCTGCTCCAACCGGTGCTTGGAGTAACGCCGAAAGTGCCCAAAGGACTTGTCGTGCTCGCTCCACAGGTTCATATCCGCCGGAACCGTGATCAGGAAATGGCACCCCGGGTTGGCACACGACACCAACTCGGCCAGCATGCGGAAATCGTCCTGCACGTGCTCGAGCACGTCGTTGAGCATGATCAAGTTCGCGGAAGCCAGGATCGACTGCATCTCGAAAGCGTTGCCGCAGACGAAGTGCGCCTGGCCAAAGCGTTCGCTGGCCAGCCGAATCGCGTCGTTCGAGGTGTCGATGCCCACGCAGTTATAGTCATCGGCCAGCGCCGCCAGATTGGCGCCGGTGCCACAGCCCACGTCGACAATCGTGGTTTGCCGCGAGGGGGGCAGAATAGTGGCCACCACTTCTCGCAGGATTCGCCGCCGAGCGACAAACCACCAGTGACGTTCCTCGATGTCGGCGTGCAGATCGAATTGTTCGCACTTCATGGCGAGAAGGTGCCCCTGGGCCTGGCGAGAGTGGTCCAAGGGAAGACTACCTTATGCCGCCCGAAGAGGTTGCCCCGGACTGCGGGACCAGGGTGGCGCGCATCCGGCCGTCGGCCAGCTTTGGCCGTTACAATCGCGCCTGCCGGCTCATTGCGACTAACCCGCGGCGCGCGGGTCGTGAGAAGCGCTGGCGGGCCGCGTTTCGGTGGTCAGACAGCGGCCAATCTGCCGAACCGCCTGCCGCAGACGGTTCTCATTCTCCACCAAGGCCAGGCGCAGATAGCCCTCGCCGGCCGGACCAAAGCCGCTGCCGGGGCTGACCGCCACGTCGCCCTCTTCCAAGAGCTTGGTGGCAAACTGCATGGTGTCCATTCGGCTGCACCACGGCTCGGGCACCTTGGCCCAGACGAACATGCCAGCCCGCGGAGGACTCACCTCCCAACCAATGCGCCGCAGGCCCTCGCACAGCACGTCGCGGCGACGCTGATACAAAGCGCTTTGCGCTTCGACCGCCGCCTCGGTATGCCGCAACGCCATGATCGCGGCAATCTGAATCGGCTCGAACATGCCGTAGTCGTAATAGGTCTTCACCGTGGCCAAGGCTCGCACCATCTCTGGGTTGCCGGCGCAGAAACCGACGCGCCAGCCCGCCATGTTGTAGCCCTTGCTCATCGTGGTGAACTCGACGCCCACGTCCTTCGCGCCCGGCGCGCCCAGGAAACTCGGCGGCCGGTAACCGTCGAACGCCACGTCGCCATAAGCAAAATCGCTGATCACCATGAAGCCATAACGGCGCGCGAGCTTCACCACGTCGACGAAGAACTCGGGCTCCACCGTCACGCTCGACGGATTGTGCGGATAGTTGAGCAGCAGCAGCTTGGGTTTAGGATACAAGTGCTGGCAGGTGTAGGCCACGTTCGACAGGAACTTCTCGCTGTCGGCCACCTCCAACGCGATCACGCTCGCCGCGGCCAGCGCCACGGCATACACGTGCACCGGAAAGTAAGGCGCCGGCACGATGGCCGTATCGCCCGGACCAACCAGCGCCAGACACATGTGGCTGAAGCCTTCTTTGGACCCCAGGCAAACGATGATCTCGCTTTCCGGGTCGAGCCGCACGCCAAACTTCTTCAGATACTTGCTGGCCACCTCGCGGCGCAGATTGGGAATACCCGTGGCCTTACTGTATCCGTGATTGCCCGGATCGCGAGCGGCCTCGGCCAGCTTCTCGATCACAAGCTCCTGGGGCGGGTCCGAGGGGTTGCCCATGCCCAGGTCGATGACGTCATCGCCGGCGCGGCGTTTCTGATACTTGACGGCGTTGATGCGCGCAAACAGATACGGCGGCAGCCGTTTGACCCGGTCGGCCAGTTCGATATGGAATGGCGCGGTATTGTTCCGCGGATTGTCGGTCTCTTCGTCGTAGCGCATGAAAACGCCGCTCGCGCCGTGGGACTTGGTTCGTGGGGCAATCTATCTAGGATACCCGTCGGCCGGGTTGCTGAAAACGGCAGGCATCGACAGCCAGAAGAATCGCAGCCAAGGGCTTCCCGGGGAGACGAACGCAGGGGCCAGTCCGCCAGGCTCGCCATCGTAGCTCGAAGGACAGCCGCGGACGCTGGAATGTTCGCCCCCAAAAGCCGCGCGGGCCCGATACTTCGACGGCCCTGGCCGTTACTGAACGACGCGCGGCTGCGGAATTCCCAACTCCTTCCGCATCTTGGCCTCTTCTCCCTTGGGCACTTTCGAGGTGCCCGCCAGGAAGTTATCGATGCGGCTGTGGGTCTGCAGTTGCTCGAACATCTCGCCCATCGCCAGACGCAACTTCTTTTCGTGAATGTCGCGATACAAAAGCTCGCGGACCTCGGCAAAGCTGGTGTCGATGGGCTTGGTGTAGTCTTCGCATAGCAGTATCACGAACATATCGCCGGCCTGCACGATGCCCGACAGTTCGCCCGGCTTAAGCGAAAAGGCCTCCTTCTCCAGGTAAGGCTGGCCGCCGTTCTTCTGGATGGGCGGCACTTCACCGCGCAGCGATCGGCTGCCCGGCTCCACCGAATACTGTTCCGCCAGGTCGCCGAAGATCTTGACCACGGACACTTGGGGATTCTTCTGGGCCGCGTCCTGAGCGTCGCGCACTTTCTCCCACACTTCCTGGGCGCGGCGCTGGTTGTTCACCACGATGGCGCGACAACGGACCTTCGGACCGTAGTTGGCCTCGTAGCCTTTTTTCAGATCGTCTTCCGTGATCTCCACGTTGTCGTTGACCAGGTGCTTCAGCGCCACCGACGGCCACACTTCGTCGCGGATATAGACCTCGCGGCTGACGTTCTGCGTCTGCGTCAGGTATTCGATCCAACCCTGCACGTCGGGCTTGCCGTCTTGAGTGACCTTGCCCATGCTTTGCGCCGCGCGGGCGATCTCGGCTTCGATCTGGTCGTTGCTGACCGCGATCTTGCGGCGACGCAACGATTGATCCAACAGCCGGCGATTGATGGTGCCTTCCAGCACGTCGTCGCCGTGGCGTTCGATGCACTCTTCGGCCAGTTCCAACAGCGTGATCGTCTGACCGTTGATCACGGCCGCCACGCCTGGCATCTCCTTGCTCTTGGCCGCATCGCCATAGGCCACAACAATCTTGGCCGAATCCTGCAATTGCTTGAACACGCCGCTGGCGGCCTCGCGTAACTTGCGATCTTTGAGCGCGTCGACCAATAGCGGTTCTACCTCGGCGCGATTGACGCCTTTGCGCGGCGGAATGTGCTCCTCGCACTTCAAAAACACGTGCAGGTTGCCCACCGGCACGATTTCCGACACTTGCCCCGCCTTCAAAGCGAATGCCACTTGTTCCAATTTCGGATCGCCGGAATGCGGACGAATCGGCTGGATCATGCCATAGGCGCTGGCGCTATTGGGGTCTTTCGAGTGTTTCTTGGCCAGCGCCGGAAACTCTTCGGGCTTGGCCATCGCCGCGGCGTGAACCTTGCGCGCCTCCTCGGAACTATCCAGCGCGATCAACCGCACCTTCACCGAGGGGCCGAATTCGCTTTCGAACGCTTCGTCCACTTCTTCGCGAGAAACCGTTAGCTGGGCTTTGGCCAGTTCGCGCAGGGCCAACGTCGGCCAGATGATGTCTTTCGCATAGCGCAACGGCGTGATGCCGCGCTCCTGCTGCAGCATCTTCAGCCACTGGTCCTTGCCCACGGAAAACTTGCGGGCCATGCGGTCGATTTCTTCCTCGATCTCCTTGTCCGTCACCACGATGTTGCGCTGTTTGCAACTGGTGAGGATGAGCGTCCGGTTGATCAAGCTCTCTAAAACATCCTGGCCGTAGTGCAAAAGACATTCGCGAGCAAGATCCTCGCGACTGATCGGCTCGTCGTTGACCACGGCCACGACGGCCAGTTTCTTGGGAGCCACGCTGGCGCCCGGCGTCGCCGACTTCATGGCCGGCGTTTTGGCAGTCTCGGTGTGGTTGACCTGGCGCACGGCCTTTGCTGGTGCGGGCGCGGGAGCTTTGCCAGCCGCCGATGCCGTGCCGGCCGGCCAATAGTTGCGCGCAATCAAACAGGCGCCCAACACCGCCATACCGCTGGCGAACCAGCCCAAGCGCCGGGCCACGTCTTGCAATCGTTTCGCTCGACCACCCCAGGATTTGCCGTCCATGGCACACTCCTTCGAACAACGCGACAAGCCACAGCGCAGTTGGTGCGCACGATTCTCCGCGGGATCCTCCTGACCCAGCGGGCGGGAACTATACGAAGATCAGCCGAAATGGGTCAACCCCGACCCAGCATGGCCTTAATTCCTCTCCCCTCGCGGGAGAGGACGGTTCGCGAAGTGAACCAGGTGAGGGGGCCGGCCCCTGCGAAAGACCCCGCATGCGCGGAGAGGAGTGCAAGCAACCCTGCGTCTACTTACCGGCCTGCGCCTCGATAGCGGCCCGCGTCGTCGCTGGCACGTTGCTGATGATGCCGTCGATCTTGGCCGCGACCAACTCGGCGACACGCTTCGGGTCGTCCACCGTCCAGACCCAGGCCTTGTAGCCCCGGTCGTGGATGGCCTGGATCGTGCTGGCATCGGTGTATTTGTCTTCCCAGGCCACGACGCGGCAGCCGGTGCGAGCCACGTCATCCAGCTTTTCGGGCGTCACCTCTTTATGCCCGAGCGCCGCAATGACCAGGTTCTTGTCCAGCTTGTGGCAACCTTCCAGATAGTCCCAGTCGAATGCTTGCACGACGACGCGATCTTGCAGGCTCTTCTTGTGCAGCAGTTTCACGCAGGTCTCCGGGTCGCCCTCTTTTCGCTCGATCAGGGTCATGGAACCGGCCTGGATGGCGTCGAGCGATTCATCGAGCGTGGGAATGCGGGTGCCGGAGAACTTCTCCGCAAACCATTTACCCGCGTCCAGCGTGCGCAGCTCGGCCAGCGTCTTGGAGCTGAGCAGGATCTTCTTACCGCCCCACAAGGCGCAAGCATCGGTGCAGCGGTCCAGATCGTCGTCGTGAAACACGACCGGCACGCCGTCTGAGGAATGCAGATAGTCGAGTTCGACCAGGTCGGAGCCGGCTTTGACCGCCGAGACGAATGCCGGCAGCGTATTTTCGGGCGCCGCCTTACTGTCGCCGCGGTGAGCGATCACGCGAATGCCCGGAGCGTTGACGCGCTCGGCCGCGGTCGATCCCAACGCGTCAGCGGCCAAAGACGTGGGAACGCGGCCAGCCAAGATCAGAACTCCGCAAGCGAGGATGAGCGTGAAGCGGGACACGATGATCGAACTCCTGAGGTGCCAGTCGATCCGATGATGCAGTCGATCTTAGGGGGCAATCGATGTGCGTGGCTTTCCGCGTCAGTCCTCCATGACCTCTTTTTCCTTGGCGGCAGCCAGGTCCGACGCCGATCCTTCGTACTTCTTGGTCAGGTCCTGCACGTCGTTTTTAACCTGATCGCGTTCGTCTTCGGTTAGCACTTTGTCTTTTTGTTCCGTGTCGGCCGTTTTGTTGGCGTCGCGGCGAACGTTGCGAATGCTGACCTTGGCCTCTTCGGTCAACTCGCGAATGCGCGCCCCAAGCTTGCGACGCACCTCGGTGGACAGGGGCGGAATCGTGATGCGAATCAGCCGCCCATCGTTTTGCGGGTTGAGCCCCAGTCCGCTGCCCAAGACGGCCTTTTCGATGTCCTTGAGCGTGCTGGGATCGAAGGGACGAATGACGATTTGCGTGGCTTCCGGCGCTCCGACGGACGCGATCGCCTTGATCGGCGTGGGCGAGCCGTAAACCTCGACCCGCAGCGAATCGACCAGGCCCGGGTTGGCCCGACCGGTGCGAATGCCGGCCAGGTCTTGTTTTAACCTGGCCAGAGCCTTGTCCATGCGATCTTCGGCGTCCAGCAGGATTTCGTCCGCGCTCATGTTTCGCTAGCCTTTCACAATCCCGACTCGCCAACGTCGTTACTTCGTCATCGCCACTTGGCTGCTGATGAGCGTGCCCAGCCGAGCGCCTTGCACGGCCTTCTCGATGTTGCCTTCTTTCTTGAAGTTGAACACCAAAATCGGCATATCGTGCTCCATGCACTGGGCGATCGCCGTGGGATCCATCACCCGCAGGTTCTGTTCGCGAACGGCATTGTAGCTCAGCTCGCTGTACAACAGCGCGTGAGGATTTTTCTCCGGATCGTCGCTATAGACGCCGTCGACTCGCGTGGCCTTGAGCAGCACGTCGGCCTCGAGTTCGAGCGCGCGTTGGGCGGCGGCCGTGTCCGTGGTTACGAACGGGCTGCCGGTGCCGGCGGCCAGAATGATGATCCGCCCTTTTTCCAGGTGACGGCGAGCGCGGCGGCGAATGTACGGCTCCGCCACGCCGTCCATACGAATGGCCGACAGCAGCCGCGTTTCGAAACCGAGCGACTCAATGGCGTCCTGCAACGCCAGCCCATTGATCACCGTGGCCAGCATGCCCATATAGTGGGCCGTGGCTTCCTGGATGCTGGCGTTCCCGGCGGTGAACTGCGCGCCGCGGAGAATATTGCCGCCGCCAATGACGATGGCGATCTGCACGCCGCTTTGCGCCGCCTTGCAGACTTGCTGCGAGATGGCGACCACCTCGTTCATGGCAATGCCGCGCTCGCCCGCATGAGCGAAGCTTTCGCCCGACAGCTTCAACACGACGCGCCGATAGCGAACGATCTCATCTCCTCGTGCCATGCACGTGCTCCTTGCGCAGCGGATGCGCGCGTTCCGAGAGGCTCGCCTATTTGCCCAATTGCCAGTGAGTGTAGCGCACGACCTTGGTGCCGTTGGATTTGGCGTAGCTTCCCACGGTCTGCTTGTCGTCTTTGATGAACGGTTGCTCGAGCAGCACCTTTTCGGCGAAGAAGTTGCGCAGCCGGCCTTCCACCATCTTGGCGATGATGTTCTCCGGCTTGCCTTCGTTGCGGGCCGCTTCGGAAAGAATCTCTCGCTCCTTTTCGATGTCGGCCGGATTCAGGTCTTCCTTGGCCAACACCTGCGGGTTTTGCGCCGCGATGTGCATGGCCACGTCCTTCGCGATCTCGGGCTTGCCGCCTTCGGCTTCCACCAACACGCCCACCGTCTTGCCGGCGTGATGCACGTAGCCCGCGCTCTGGCCGGCGACGCGGATAAACCGCCCCACGCGGAACACTTCGCGGATGCGATTGGTCAGGTCGTTCATCTGGTCGGCAAGCGTTTGACCGGGCTTCGAAGGCGATGGCTGGGCCAGCAATTCTTCGGCGGTCTTGGCGCCCGGGCCGGTTGCCAGTTGCTTGGCCATGTCGCCGGCCAGCGCGATGAACTCGTCCATGCCCGCGACCGGCGCACTCTCGCAAAGCAACTCCACCAGAGCGCCCACGCCTTTGTCCCAATCGGTGTACAGCCCCATGCGGCCAAAAGCGGTCTCGCGGTCCAGCCGGCTCTGCTGCACCTTGACGTTGTCTTTGCGCAGCTTTTCGATGGCCGCCTGCTCGTCGCCGCCGGTTTCCTGCAAGGCCTCTTTACACTTCATCAGAGGCAAGCCGGTTTTGTCCCGCAGCGATTTCACCATGGCGGCGGTGATTTCTGACATGATCCCTAATTCCTTCCTAAACGATTGAATGAATACCTGGTTTACGCGGCGCCGGCGGACCTCGGGCGACCGCCATCAGCAATGACGTGTTCGCCGGCCCGGCGGTTCAGCCTGCCTTCGTCGTCGACGCGGCGAACGTTTCCGCTAAGCGACCGGCTCGGCGACCTCGGCCTTGTGCCGCTCCATCTCGCTGGGATTGCTGGCACGACCTTCCAGGATGGCGTCGGCCAATTGCTGCGCGATCAGCTCGATCGAGCGAATGCTGTCGTCGTTGCCAGGAATCGGCAGATCCACCACGTCCGGGTCGCTGTCCGTGTCGATCAGCGCCACGGTGGTAATTCCCAGTTTCTGCGCTTCGCGAATCGCGTTGCGTTCTTTCTTGGGATCGATGATCACCATGCACTCGGGCAAGCGGTTCATGGTGCGCATGCCGTGCAGGTTGCGATACATCTTGCGATACTCGCGAGTCAGCGCCGACTGCATCTTCTTCGAGTAGGACGCCAGTTCCTCGCCGCTTCGCAAACGCTCCAGCTCTTCCAAGCGGGTCAGCCGGCCGCGAATCGTGCGAAAGTTCGTCAGCGTGCCGCCCAGCCAGCGATCGTTGACGCAGGGCATGCCGCAGCGCGCCGCTTCGCGCTCGATCGTTTCGCCCGCTTGCCGCTTGGTGCCCACGAACAACACCAATCCGCCGCCCGACGAAACTTGCTTGAGATACTTCTTGGCTCGCAGCAATCCGCGGATCGTTTCGCGAACGTCGATGATGTGAATCAAATTCTGCCGCGCATAAATGTAAGGTCGCATCTTGGGGTTCCAACGGCTCGCGCGATGGCCGAAATGGACCCCGGCTTCGATCAATTGCTTGACCAGCACAGGTGGCATGAAACACTCCTTGGTTTGGCACACCGGCAGCTTGTCGCCACGCGACGAAAGCGGGCGAACGTCCGGCGTTAAAAGTAGCTTCGGTCGGTAAATGGTATGGCTGCAACCCCTTCGGACCGTGCGAAGAGGCGAGCCAAGCAGTTTAACCCTTCGGGCGGAGCGGGTCAATCTCCAATGACACACGGCGTAATGCGTCGCTAATTACACGGCGCAATGCGTCGCTTTGAGCACGTCGCGATGAGGTTGCAGCCGTTTATTCCCTGCCGCGGCGCCGCCAAAGTCCGAACGCAAAACCTGCGGCCGCGCACACGGCGACCACGATCGGAAACGCCGCTTGACCGCGCTGTCGCGGATCGCCCGCAAACACCAGCGGCGCCGCCAGTGCGAACGCCACCAGGCCGATGGCTGTGAAGAGAATTGCCCAGAGCGCGGCCTTAAACATCTCGATCCGCTCCGGCAACGAGTACGTACCTCAGACAATGCTTGAATGGCGCAACCGACGCCTTAGCCCGATCAATCCCAGCATCGCCGCCAAGAAGAGCACGACTGAGGAAGGTTCTGGGATGGAAGCATGAATGTAAGCCTGCATGTAAACACCCAGATCCGCCACGCTCAGATTAGCGACGTTGGCTTGCCCCAGGGCCCAGGGCGCGGTCTCGCCCCAATGCGCGCCCAACAGCGACAGATCGGAAATGTCGACGACGCCATCGCTATTCAAATCGCCGACGCCCCAGCCGAACCCTCCGGCTGCCGGATGCTGCGACCAGTGCGCTCCCATAATTGAAAGATCGGAGATGTCCACATGGCCGTCGGTGTTGACGTCGCCGTAGATCAAGAGTTGCCATGTCATCAACGGATCGCCGATGACGGTGTTCACCCAGGAAGTTTGATAGTTGGCAGACCACGCGGCCTCGGCGAAAGTCTGGCCGTCGAGCAAGTTGGCGAACAAGATATTTTCATTGTTCACTGTCTTCCAACTTGCGGTGGGCTCGGCAACGTTTCCAACTCCCGCGGTCCCGCCGATCGCCAGCCATTGGGCAACTTGTCCCTGAGGGCCCGTGTAACCGCCGGGAGTGAAGCTATAGGCGTTGTAGCTTTCCAAGCTGGTGAAGACCGCGCCGTCAGCGAGCGTGAAATCGATGCCGTCGGTGATGTAGTTGTTGGGCGCCGATGCCTGATGATCGCCGTGGCTATCATAGCCAATCACAGGCCCCGGAGCCGAACTGACAAACGTCAATGTGTCGTCGTACGTGTGGGCGATCCCAACCGGATCGAGCACGTCACTCACCAACTTCGTCATGGTGTAGTCGTAAGGTCGCGTGGGATCGTTGTCCACGACGATATGCACAGCGCCGTTGGGGCTGTTCACAGGACCGACCACGACGTTTTGCGCTCGGTCGATCGCCCCCAACACATCATTCACGGTATAGCCGTCGAGCCGCGCGGTGAGTCGCGTGCCGTATTGCTCGTGACTGAACGACGTCGCGGCGCCGTAGTAGGGGTTCTGCGTGAAGTGGTCCGCCAGGTTGTAGCTTTGATCGCCCATCATTTCCCAAGAGGCGACCGTGTCGATGTTTGCCAGCTCGCTTTCCAAGCTGGAATAGGCCTGCCAATTGAGAATGTCCCTTTGCTGCCCGTAGGGATCTGTGTACGAAGGCAAGTCGGGAAATGTGGCAGTCGGAGGCGACTGGGTCACGTGCACGCGCAGCGGCATGCCCTTGGTCGTGGCAATCACGGACCGCTGGGACGTGAGCGCGGGAAGCACCTGCGGACGGAGAATGTCGAGATAATCACTGGCGGTGATGTACTCAGACGTGCTGAGGCCGTTGATGCCGAGCAATTGCACGCCTGGATGCACGCTGGCGTAGTAATTGGCGATCTGCGCTCCTTCGGGGCTGGCCGTGTTATAGAGCACCAGTACGTTCGAAGCGTCAACGCCGTAAGCAAACGGCGCGCTGCCTAATGCGATCACCAGCAAGAGTGCCAACCGCCAAGTGGCGCGCATGCGTTCTTTCCCAAGCAAAAAGAACCGACGCGCCGATAGCAACAACGAGCGTCAGCCTACCCTGCCGCCGCACTTCGCTGAACCGCAAAATCGAGAAGTTATCTTAACGCCTTCGCAGGCGGTTCACGCCGAACAGCAAGCCAATCCCCAGAAGCGCCAACAAGCCCGTGGCAGGCTCGGGCACGGGAGTCGGCAGCAGCGCCAGCGCCGCTGTCGTAAACGTGCCGCCCACGGTGGCGTTCAGCCATTGCGGGCCATAGGGGCTGGCAAAGAAAAGAATATCTGAATGTGTGTTGCCGGCGAGGGCCGGAATGAAGTTCCAGCGCACGCTCTGCTTAAGGCCAACGAAGTTCGAACTGATCGGCGCAATTCCGCCCTCAGGCGTCGTGGCGATATGACCGACATAGGTGGAAGCCAGTGGCACGGCGTTGGGGACCAGATTGATCGACAGCGCCGATAGACCGGCGTCTTCCCCGGAACGGAACATCTCATATGCATAGATATATTCGGTGCCACCGCTCACATCGACCGGGTTTCCCAACGCGACGGACGTGCTGAACTGGCCCGGCGCATAAACGGCGAAATCGACGATCGCGTTGACGGTATTGGTGACGCTGGCGTTCGTGCCAGAAAACGGAGAGCTTCCCTTCCATCCCGGGATCGCGGCCGGATCGGTCGCCAATGGGCCAGCCATCGCGACCGGCGCCAGCAAAATGCAAACTAGTGAAGCGCCGAGATAGCGTCCGAGTCTCGTTGCCATGGCAAAATTCCGTTTGGCTTGTCAGTATCTTGACTGAATGCTCTTGACTGAATGTTCCCTCGATCAACATTTGCGCGACAAGCGCACACCGCCAACGCCCTACCTCTCGTCCACGCTAATCCGAAACTGAACTCTACTTACTTGCTGCGGTGGCGAAACCATCGCACCACAAACAACGACGCGCCGCAAGCGGCCAATATGAATGTGCTGGGCTCAGGAATCACCGGACCTCCCGGCGACGGTACGGGAACCACAAAGGCAAATGTGCCGTGGTCGATCAACGTTCCGTCAGAAAACATAGGAGGATTCGGGCTCGAGAACGCCAAACCTTTGGATCGTGCATCCGTCGGAATTCCGCTGAACCAGTACCACTCGGCCTGATTGAGCGGCAGTATCTGCGAAAAATCAGGAGCCTGGCCGTCTACCAAGCCAAAGCCAGCGTTGCCGGAGAAAAAGCCAATGTTGTCCGAGGCGTTATCCAGACTTACGAACAGCGACGTTAAAAAGGCCGAACCCTCCACGGCGGCTTGATACGTATAGACGTACTCACCCGCTGTCGGTGCGTAACCTCCAAACCCAGGGAACGTGCCTGGTGCCCACACAGCCCAGTCAACGAAGCCACTCAGCCCGAAAGCATTGGAGTACGGTGTACTGCCATGCCAGACATTGGCCATGCCGTCCACGTAAACTCCAGGGGCGGTTGCAAGAGGCCCAGCCGGAAGAGGTCCAGCCAAAGCAGGCGCTACAGATGTGATCAGCGCACATATGAAAAGCAGCGTCGTTCTTGTCCGGATCATTAGCTTGTCCTTTGCACCGTTGAGTGCCGTTTGGCTGCTGGGAGCTTCCGAGCCAGCGTTCTCCGTGTATTTACAGCGGTTGAGCATGATCCTAACAGCCGGCGGTTGGGTGTCAAGCGTTTGTGTGAAAACTTTTTTAGGAAAAGAAAAATGAGGCTGGCTTAAGGCCCTGTCCGGGTCCACGTCTCATGAGACCATAATTAGGAAAAAACACCAAAAACAAGCACAAAGATCCTTGATATCCCGCGCGACGGATGCTATCTATGACCCTGGCTCTGGGATCAGGCCGCCGTTCCACTCCCTTCGAATGGCTTCCGTGAATAATTCGTTAGGTGGGCAACTGGAGTGCCGCCGCGTGCAGACAAGGCCATTGAGGCGTCTATGACCACTCGATCCATTATTGCCAGTGCGCTCGTTTTGCTTTGCGCCTCTGCGCAAGGCGCTACGGTCTGGACCGGCACGAACTTTCGCATTGATGCTTCTGCCCCGGTTTCTGTCGGTGTCAATCTGCAGGCAGTCACGCTGACGGCCGTCGGTCTCAACGGCGCGCTTCCCAATGCGTTCGACGGCGTCACGGGCGGCGGCACGGGCATCACAACCACCGGCAACTTGCTCGCGCAGGTCTTCGAATTCGCTCCCATGGGTTCTCCCACGCCCACCCTTACATTGATTGTGCCCGGCAACTCCGTTTTCTATCCGGTCGATTCGCACTTTCTCGTGCAGCCACCGGCCATCATTTCGACGATCGCTCCCAGCGAGAACATGCTGGTTGCCAATAACACCGAAGCTGCCAACGCCGGGTTCGGAAACTCCTTGAACGGGCAATTCGCGCTAAGCGGCGCGCCGGCTGCGGTTTGGGATTTCGCTTATCTGGCAGTGCCTGCCGGCACGACCGTCGATCTCAACTTCCGTGTCGCTGACGGCGGCGGACAGTTTCCGAACGAACTCGTGCAAACTTCGCTCTTGGTCCCTGAGCCGTCGAGCTTGGCGCTGGCCACATTCGCACTCGTGGTCGCGCTGGGATGGGCCCGCCGATCACGCAGTTGACGTTCGCGTCAACGCGATTCTTCCGCCGGCGATCGCAAAAACGCCAGCAAGTCGCGAAATTCTTGCACGGTCAATTGCGCCGCCAGTCCGTCGGGCATGATCGACGTCGACTGGGGCTTGCGCGCTTCGATTTCGCCAGGCTTGAACTCGTGCAAGTCGCCGTTGCTGTCGACATAGGTCTGCTCGCCGGTCGCCAACTCCTTGACCAGCATGCCGACCAGCGGTTTGCCTGAGCTGGTCACGAGCGACCAGGTGGCAAAGTGCGGCGCGATTTCCTTGCTGGGCCGAACGATCGACTCGACCAGCCGCGCTTTGGAAAGTTGCGACGTCGTGGCCGTGAGCTCCGGACCGATGCGAGCCCCCCGGCCGACGATCTGATGACACCGCGCACAGCCCGCCGCGCCGCGATGAAAGAAAACTCGCTCGCCGGCAGCCGCATCGGCCGGCGCGGCCCCGCCAGCGTCGGCCAGTTTCAGCCACCCGTCCAAGTCGTCGGGCTTGGGCCGCGAAAACGGCGTCTCGGGCCGCAGCACTCGCTCGACGAGTTCACGCAGTGAGTCATCGCTGCCCAGCGCCTCCAGACGCTGGCGTTCCTGTGGCGAAAGTATTCCACCGCGCAACGAGCGCAGCGATTCCTGCCGCAACACGGGATCGCTATTCTCCGCCAGTTCGATCAGCAAGGCTCGCTGAGCGTCGTCTTGTGGCGACAGGCCCATGATCGCCTCGGCGCGCAACGTCGAATCGAACTTGCCGTCGCCGGCAATGCGCGCCAACATCTCGCTCCGCGTTGGCAGTTGTCCGTCGCGCAAGGTGCGCACGGCCTCGATGCGCAGCCGCGCGTCATTGGACTCGAGAAACTGCTGCAGTCGTTCCATCGTCAGCGACTCGTGATCGGGCCGCAGCATGCGTAGCGACCAGCGCAGAATGTCGGGCGGCGTTTTGGGGTCGTCGAGAGCCCTCACGATATATTGGTCCAGCGCCCATTCATCGCTCGGCTCGCGCACCACGCCTTCCAAACGCTCAAGCGCCGCCAAGTACCCGCCGAACAGCCGGCTCGTCGCCGGACCGGCGGTGATTGCTCGCTCGAGCAACTGGCGATACTCGACCAACCGCTCCTCGCCGACCCACTGAATGGCCGCGAATCGCACCGCAGTATCGGGATCCTCCAAGAATCTGGGAATCGCCTTGCGCGCCTCCGGCCCTCCGGTTTCACGCAGCACCAAGAGCGCCGCCAGTCGTTCAGGCGCCGCCCTGCCCTGCAACTCAATTTTCGGCGTCACGACGCCGGCATGAGCCAGCCCCGCGCGGGCCGCTTCGGCAATGAAGGCATCGAGGTCGGAGACGGACTGCCACAGCACATCCTGCTGTGCAGAAGCGCGAATTCGACGCAAGGCCTCCGCGCGAACCTCCGGCGCCTCGGCCGGCGAGGCGAGATCGACACAATCGACGTCGCTCGGCAACCGCCGCACGGCGAGCGCGCGCACCGCGGGATCGGCGTCCCCACGTGCCGCCTTGCGAACTTCATCCATCTTTCCCGCGACACTCAACGCTTCGATGGCCACGGCGCGCACGCGCGGCGAAGAGTCCGCCTTCGCCAACCGAACAAGCTCGGCCAGGCCTTTCTCTCCGCTGGCGGCCAGCGCGCGCGCGGCCTGTTCTCGCAACGGCCGATGCGCCGCATGAATCGCCTTCACCGGCTCGCTTGGCCGCTTGCCGACCTCGGGCTTAACCGCGCTCAAGCGCCACAATCGCCCGTGGCGATGGATTTCGTAGTCCTTCAGCACCCAATCGCTGATGAACACCGAGCCGTCGGGCGCCACGGCGATGCCGACGGGCCGAAAGTTTTCGTCGCCTTTGACAATGAACTCGGGCAAGGAACGAAAGCTGGCCCCGCGCGGCTCCAGCCGATGACGTTCGATCCGATGGTCGCCCCACGAAGTTACCAAGAGATCGCCGATGTAGTCGGACGGCAAATGATCCGATTCGTAAGCGACCAGGCCCGAAGGCGCTTCGCCCGTTCCCGAAACCATCGGCAACGTGCCCGGCAGCTCACCGTTCCAGGCGGTGAAGGGATGCACGCCCTTGCGGCCATTGCGATAGCGATAGCCGTAGTTGCCGCCAGGCACGATATGCAGCAACCGGCACGGCGGCAGCGAATCGGGATCATTGTCCACGGCGAACAGTCGCCCGAACGCGTCGAGCGCGACGTGAAACGGATTCCAAAAACCGAATGCCACAAGTTCGAGCCCTTTGCCGTCGGCGCGGCACCGATAGACTTGTCCGCCCTCGAAGTCGCCGGCCAACGAGGCGTCTTTGCCCACGAGCTTGAACTTCGATCCCAGGTTTTCTCCCAAACCGAAGATCACGTTGCCATCGAAGTCGAAGGCGAATCCCGACAGCCCGTTGTGCGGATAAAACCCGTCGGTCTCCAAATGCACGATCGGCGTGCGTTCATCGGCAACGCCGTTGTCGTCCGTGTCGCGCAGCCGAAAGATCTCGTTCCGAGTGGCGACATACACCGAAGCGTCCGGGTGGATGCCGATGTTCATCGTGGCAATCGTGCCCTCGAAAAAGTTCGTCACTTTCTCAAATCGCCCATCACCGTCCACATCCTCGAACATGCGAATGCGATCGGCCGGCGGCCCTTCGTAATTGGGCGGGCGAAAATGGGTGTGGCATTCGACCACCAGCACGCGTCCGCGCGCGTCGACCGCCAGCCCTGTCGGCGTAACCAGGTCCGGCTCGGCGGCAACGAGTTCAATCTTCAAACGCGGATCGAGGACCGTGGGCGTCGCGATTGGATCGGCGGCCGCAGCCCACAGCGCAAGACTCAGCAAAGCGGCATGCATGCCTGGCTTCCTGTAAAGAGTTCAATCGAAGGCGAAATTGGCCGCGCGACTTTGACGGCCGATCACCGACTGGCCGCTTGCCCCGGCCCCACGGCATCGGCAATTGGCTTGGCGGCCTCGGGCACACTGGCGCAGTAGTCTTCGCCAAACAGCGCCGCCACGGTAGCGGCCACCTGGCTCTGCGTCACCAGGCCCACGTTTTCACGCTCTCCCAGCGGCTGCGTGTCGGGCCCCAAGACGCCCAGCCAGATGAATTCGCTGCGCGGAATCTTTTCGCCGTGGCTCTTCCACTCCACCGGCGCGTCGCCGCGACCATGATCCGGCACGAAGACGATCGACGTCTTGTCCTTGTATTCCGGCAATGACTGGGCCGTTTCCCACAGCCGGCGCAGGCAGTCGTCGGCCCGGTGAGCGCCGTCCAGATACAAGTCGTACCGGCCCGCGTGTCCCCAACCGTCGGTCTCGTTGATCGACAGGAACATCAGCCGCGGCTTGTTCTGCTGCATGTATTCAAGGGCCGTGAAAATCGTCAGCGCGTCGAACGGCTCGGCCGGCCAGTACGCCGTGTCCTGTGTCTTCAGATCGTTGAGCAGTTCGATCCGGGGCGTCATTTTGCCGAAGTCCAGCGGCTCGCGAGCCGCGTTGATCGGAAAGCCGCAGCGCTGGCGATTGAAGATATAAGGAAAGACGTCCCACACGCCAAACGCCGCCACCTTGCCGCCAAAGCCGGGCTTGCGCGCCAGCCATTCAAAGACCGTCACGTTGTGGTTCGGCTTCTTGTCGTTCGAGTCAATCCGCGGATCGGCAAAGCCACACAAAGTCTCGTTGTAACCCGGGTACGAGAAATTCATGCCGTTGGTGACTTTGGCCGTGCTGCCCTTGGCCTGATTGCCGTAGACCTGCCCTTGCTTGGCCATTACCGACCAGAAGAACGGCATCAACGCCTCGCGGCGCTCCTGGGGCGTGTCTCGCCAGAACTTGGCCTTCAGCGTCGGCACGTCTTTCACGCCGCCCGCCTCCTCGTTCATCAGCGCCTCGTCGGCGCCGCCGAACACTTCCTGCCAGCGCAAACCGTCCGTCATGTAAAGAATGACGTTCTGCGTGGCCCGCGTGCCGGGCTCGGCAGCAGACAGATCGATCGCTGAAACAACGAGGACGAGACACGTGATGCAAGACTTCCAGGCACTCATCTGCGACTCTCCGGCGGGCAGGGCGTGGTATGGCTTTCAAGGCGAGTTTCCGCGCATGGCATCGCGGCGGCGCTCCAGTATGTGCTGGCCTGATGGCCGCGGCAACCCGCCGCGATGCGGCGTTATTCGAGCGAATGCAGTTGAGCCGACCGCAATCGGTCGACTTCGCCAATCGTCATGCGGACCCACACGCCACGGCCCACGTGAAACTCCCGCGACAGCCGTTCATTCTCGCGGACGAATTGCCGAAGTCCCTCGTCGTTCATGGTGACCGGCCAGGCATCGCCGATTTCGAGCAACCGCAATTGATGTGCCCGCAACAGATCGTCGGCGCTCGCGCCGCGAAGAAAGTGCCCATCAATGCCAGGTGGACTTAACATTCGGCGCGGAGCGGAAGTCGTGGAAATGCGCACTCCATTGCCAAGCCGCGAGATCATCGTGAGATGGACTTCGATCCGTCGAATAAACCGCACGCAGTTGATCATGGCGAACATCGAGCCCTCACGGTTCGCCAGGACAATCGCATATCCTTCCGCGTCACCGGCGCAAGGCACGATCTCCGCGAATCGCTGAGTGAATCCTAGCCGCTCGCAGGCACTGACGAAGTCGGCCATCGCACGTCGCGGACCCGCGGGCAGTTCCGCCAAATCGATCAGCCGCAGATTCTCAGGCGCAAAGCCAAACGGCGCCGGCAGCCGCAAGTGCAGCAACTTGAACAACGACACAATGGCAAACGACAGCACATTCGGCCGTGTGTTCCACCACAGCTCGCGAAACGTGAGCCGCGTGGCCGCCGTCTTATAGAAGCTCGACTCCGCCACCCCAGCGGTCGGCGCCGCGAAAGGGTTGTCGTCGGCGAACGCGGCATGTTTGGGGTCTTGGTTCACGGTGCGACTTAGCCGCTGGCTGAATTCCGATGGATTGGATCGAACAACTCTATCCAAGGAGGCTGTCGATATCTCTGGCTCCGTCAAGAACCCGATGAATTTCCACGGTAGTTGCCATGATTCGGTAGAAGATTACCCAGCGATCTACGGGGAAGCTGCGGTAGTCGCCTGGAAACTCAGGCCGCTGCTGTCCGATGAACGGCTGCGATGCAAGCAGGTTGCACTTCTCCCGAATTCGCGTGACCACGGCGACAGCGTCAGCGGCCGATGCGTTGCTATGTAATCGAGAATGTCGCCAAGATCCGACTGCGCAAGCGGCGTGAATACCAGGCGACTCACAAATTACCCCGCGCACGATCTTCGATTTGTCGAGCGCGCTCCAGGAGCCTCTCGAAGACCGCATCGGCGTCCAGAAGCTGCCCGCGACCAGCCTGCTGGATGCCGGCGCGAACATCGCTACGAAGCTGGTCTCGGCGCTTCAAGAGTGCGAGCGCTTCGCCGAGCGCCTCCGCCCGATCTCGGTAGGCGCCGCTGGCGATCGCCTGCGCTAAGTAGCGCTCATTGTCAGCCGAGAATTCCGTGCTCATCTGCGCGTGCCCTAGTAGCCCTGGAAGGGATTATACATGGGTGAAACGGCGCGGTGTATCTAGCGCCCAAAAGTGATTTCTGCCATTTAGCAGCAGCTCCTAGAAACGCCGTATTCCCCGACTCATTCGCTCGCGCAGTATACTTTCGTGCAAACACCGGCGGCTTCGCACTACAGCAATAGAATTGTCGTCGCCACTGCACGTGGTGTCGTAGTCGTGCATGAGAGGGATTGCCGCAATTTGTTGAAATCACCTGGCCTGCCGAGGATAATTTCACTAGCTTCTATCCCAATCAGTCAATAGTGAACCGAACTTATGACGTCCCTGAAATTGACGGCCGTTTTCGTCCAAGTCCCCGAGGGATTCGTCGGTTTTGTGGAAGAATTGCCCGGGGCAAACACTCAAGGAGCGACGCTCGACGAAGCCCGGGAGAATCTGCGCGAAGCAGTCGAGTTGGTGCTGGAAGCAAATCGAGAACTTGCCCAGCAAAGCACCGCCGGCCAGCACGTTACTCGCGAACCGTTTGAGCTGTCGGTTCCATGAAACGACAGGCTTTACTCCGGCACCTGCAATCGGATGGTTGCAGGCTATTGCGAGAAGGCGGGAAGCACAGCGTTTACGTTAACTCGGCTTCGAACAAGACATCGACGGTCCCGCGTCATCGCGAGATCAGCGACTTCCTCGCCAAGAAAATCTGTCGAGACCTGGGCATCGCCGAGCCTTGATCTCCACTCAAGTCGATTCGCCGTGCTCCAATCGATCTGCCAGAACGCATCTCGCACAGGCCTTCGAATGGCCGTAACTCGCGCGGAAAGCACAACCCAAGCTACCCGGCTAGGACTCGAACCTAGAATGGGAGAGCCAAAATCTCCAGTGTTACCATTACACCACCGGGTAGGATGCCGACGGCTCTGGTTAAGCCACGGGCACCAAATAGCTTACGCGGGCCAACTTGAGCGTCAAGGCAGAATGGCCGCGCGGGCGACTCCCGCCGCAACCCGTGGAACATCGCGCCGCACGGGCGATCGCCCGTTTATTCCGGGCTCGAGTCGCCGTTGCCGCGGTTGAGCACCGAGAACGAAAGCTGCTCCAGCTCGATCGCCAGGTCCACGCCGATCTGCCGCACATGCTCGGGCAGCGCGATCGTCACGGGGGCGAAGTTCACCACGCCTTCGATGCCGGCAGCCACCAGCCGATCCGCCACCGACTGCGCCGCGGGCGCGGGCACGGCGATCATCCCTAGTTTGATGTGGTTCTCGGCCGCCACTTCCGAAAGCCGGTCGAGATGAAACACCCGCACGCCCTCGATCGTGGCGCCGACGCGTTGTGGATCGATATCGAACGCCGCCACGATGCGAAAGCCTTGGTGACTGAATCCCTTATAACCCAACAAGGCGCGCCCCAGGTTACCGGTGCCCACCATCGCCACGGGCCAGTCGCGGTCGGTGCCCAATATCTTGCGAATGGCGTGGATCAGGTCGTCGCAGCGATAGCCGATGCCGGGATGCCCGAAGTGGCCGAAATAAGCCAAGTCCTTGCGCACTTGCGCGTCGGAGAAGCCCAATAGCCGGCCGAGCTGGCTGGAACTGGTGCGCTGGTGGCCATCGCGCACCAGGTGCTGCAGCTCGCGCAAGTAGAGACTGAGCCGGCTGACCACCGCTTTGGGTACCGTCGCGTCACTGCTGGCCGGAGTCTTGGAGCTTTTGGACTTGGGATCACTCATGCTCGATAAGACTGGCGCAAGCGCGCTGGCTCGTTCCAATAAGGGGGAACCGGCACTCTAAGACATCCTAACAGGCTTCGCAAGCAAGCGGTATTGACTGCCGTGGCGCCGCCAAACCAGCAATCGCACCCAGCGGCCGCGAAGGTCGCTGTCTCGCAAAGGTTTCGTACGTTGGCAAGCTGGGAGCGTCAAGCAATCCGAACCGGTCCGGCAGGCTACAACCGCTAAGACCGGAATCTCCCATAAGTCGTGCAAATCTAGCCGATGCCAGAGAAGCAGGCCTATTGTCGGCACATGCGCTCGAAATAGGTCCACGCGTTCGACCCCTCCAATCGACCTTACGCACGTCACCTCTCAAAGTCTTCCCAAAATATCCAGATCAAGCTGTCCTACCTATTCTGACGATCCATAGCGATGGTTCAGGAAATTTGGGCGCTATATGAACGCGACCTACTCACGACCTTAACGTCGTGGTAATCCGCGTCAAATAGATCGTCCAGCTAATGCACATGGAGTGCGCTAGCCGAATGAACCTTAAGGCGAGCCCATCTCGCTTGACCAGACCCCCCATCCTGAGCTGTCCACGAAGGAGGCAAGAATGAAAACGCTGTTGGGTGTACCGTTGCTCGCGGTCATCCTGAGTGTCGTGATGATGGACACGGCACAGGCAGGATACTGTGGCGCGGCCCGATTCCGACTGTGTGCAAGCTGTTGCGAGGCAGGATATGCCCCGTGCAAGCAGCAGTGCCACACGGTCATGCGGACCTGTAAAGAGGTCGTCTACGAAAAGCAGAACTACACCTGCTTCAAGACGGTCTACGAGCCGGTCGTCGAAAACCGAACCATCAATTGTGTGAAGTACGTGCGTGAGACCGCGTATCGCGACTGCTGCTACACGGTCTGCAAGCCGGTCTATGAGACGAAGACCCGCGAGATTTGCTACACCGTCTGCAAGCCCGTCTACGAGACCAAGACCCGCGA
>JADMIO011721453.1_pt1 | contig 36105 bp, 28 predicted proteins | sample 8958161 | NCBI WGS metagenome assembly JADMIO01 (sample SAMN16585339, study PRJNA669376) | soil metagenome | isolation source: Crop rotation soil | place: USA: Cullars Rotation, Alabama | collected 2011
CGCGACTTCAAGTCACGTGAATTCCAAGCTTCGGATCCCACTGTGCTGGAAAGGTTTGCGCCCTTGTCTTCATCCCACGAATCCAACTGCGGCTTGACGGCCGTTCTTTAATTCCTTCCAACCTGCCGCAGTTCGCGGAAGGCGATCAGGCTGCGTCGCGTTTCGAGTTGCGCGACCTTGTGTTGATTGGGGTCGGCAATGACGAGTCAGGTGTGTACACACCTGAGACGCTACAGCGCATCGCGCGCTTCAGCGACAAGCTTGCTCGAGTCGAGGGAGTCGTCCCAGGCTCCGTCGTCAGCCTCTCCACTGTGCCGCGCATCGCGCTCGTCGATGGCAAAGTCGACACAGGTCCGCTTTACCGGCCTGACGCTCAACTAAACGCCGAGAGCATCCAACAACTGCGCCGCGAGGTGGTGAAGCGCGGTTACAACACCGGTCTTCTTGTCTCGGCCGACGGCAAGGGCGCGGCGATCATCGCAAAGGTCGAGCCGAACGCCGATCGCTATCGTCTGCTTGAAAAGACGCGTGCGCTGATCGCAAGCGAGTCCGCTGGCAAAGACACGATTTATCTCAGCGGCTCGGCACTCGCGCAAGCCGTCCTGGGCCAGGCGACAGCGCGCGATCTCGCTCGCTTGATCCCAGCCGTGATCATCGTCCTCGGCGCGATGCTTTTTCTGTCGTTTCGTCACGCCGCGCCGGCACTCTTGTCGCTCACGGAAATCGGAGTCAGCCTCATCTGGATGGCGGGGCTGATGGGCCTGACTGGTGAGCCGGTGTTCGTCACGACGCTCGTGCTGCCGGTGGTCCTGATTTGCGTCGGCGTGTCTGACGACGTTTACGCACTCGGTCATTACTTCACTGTAGCGGAGCACGCTAAAGACTCGATGATCGAGGAGACTATTGTCGCAGCCTTCAGCGGCGCTACTCGCCCGATCGCTACGACGGCCGTCTCAACCGTTATCGGACTGTTGTCGATGGCCGCCGTGAGTCTGAACCCGTTGCGCGTGTTCGGCCTGTTCGGCTCCGCTGCAATCGTCTTCTCAACGTTGTTTACGTTCTCACTCCTTCCGGCATTGCTTGCGTTACTGAAACCGCACGTCCGCTGGAAAGGCGATCCAACGTTAGGCGGACGCCCTGCAACATCGGCGCTGCGCTTACTCACCGGTCACGCAAGTCCGCGGCGCGTCGCCGTCTGCGCGCTCCTCGTTGCGGCGTGCGCGGGCCTCGTCACCATGCGTCTTCGCGTCGACGATAGTTGGATCCGCAACCTGCCAAGCAATAGCGACATCGTGCGCGGCGACCGGTTCTTCAACGAAAAGATGGCCGGAACGACCGCGCTCGAGCTGATGGTGGACGCGACGCGCGGCGGCTGGTTCAACAGCAGGGACGGCGTCGCGGCGCTCGGTTCGTTGGAATGGGCGCTCGCGCGCGTGCCGCATGTCGGCGCGGTCAACTGTCTCTTCAACGACATCACGAGAACGAACGCTTCGCTCATGGGCCTGAACTACAGTGCTTATCGAACCGCGCTGCGGAGCGGACGTTTGCCGCTCACTAAGGACGACGTCGATCGCGCATTCACAGCGCTCTCGCAGTCGCCGCAGGCATCGCTCCGCGAGCGAGTTGACGAGGACCATCGCTGGGCACGCGTGACGGTCTTCATTCGTGACGCTGATTACAGTCGCATCGACAACGTGCTGCAAGCCGCCCAGCGCGAAACGTCAGTACAGGCGCTGGGCCAGAAAATCGTGCCTTTCGGCGACGGCTGGATCAGTTACTTGACGGTGCGGCTGCTGGTCCAGGGGCAGGTGTCGTCGATTGCGCTCGCGCTTTTGACTGATCTGATTCTGATCAGTTTATTGCTTCGCTCGGTACGGATGGGATTGATCGCCGTCTTGCCTGTCGCGTTCAGCCTGCTCCTTGTGCTCGCCGCGCTGGCGATCGCGGGCACGCCGCTCGGAATCGCCAACTCGATGTTCGCGGGCATCGCGCTCGGCATCGGATTGGACTTTGCGATCCATCTCGCGACCGCGTACCGGCAGCGGCTTAGTCAGGGCATTCCCGCGAGCGAGGCTTTGCGGAGCACGATTGAAGTCACCGGGCCGGCGGTCTGCGTCAGCGCCGCTTCGATCACAGCGGGCTTTTCCGTGTTGATGCTGTCTGAAATTGCTCCGAACGTGCAGCTCGGCGTCATGATCTGTCTCTGTCTTGTGACCTGCGCGGTGACGACGTTGCTGCTGATTCCGAGTCTGTTGAAGCTCTGGGAACCGCGGATGACGCGGAATTAAATCCGATCTGCGCAGATCTGGTTTTTATTTCCGCATCATCCGCGGTTCAGTGTGTCAGCGAGCAGGAACGGTAGCGAGACGAGGAGTGGGGGGTCGGTCAGGACCATCGGGCGCAGCGAAATATTAAATCGACCAGCGGCTTTGCCTTTTTGGACGATCACTGGACCATTCGCTGTCCCCACTAAAAGATTCGCGCTGTTAGGTAATAAGTAGCCAAGCGTGTCAGCGAAGCGTGGCAGGGCGGCCGCGAGCAGGTGATAGATCCCATCAGGAACAGGACCGATACGGAAAGCGCCGGCCGACGTGAGCAGCGCGCCACCGACAGGCCGACTCTGCGGGATGTGAGTGTGAAACAGGCCCACGAAGATTGGTCCCTCGCCAGGTTTGGGAAAGTCCACGAAACCCTCAACCGATGAATTGAGTGTCGCTGTCAGATCAGCGTAGTGAGCGCAAAGTGACTCGACGGACCCCGGCGTGATCCGTTCAGCGAGATAGCGGAACTCACGTGGTCCAAGTCCGACGCGTTGCGTGAAACGCCGCGTGAAAGTGCTGAGACTGTTGTAGCCGACTTCGAAGCTGATGTCTGTGATGCTCAGTTGAGTGTTGAGCAGCAGTCGCTTCGCCTCATCGAGCCGCATCGCCTGGATGAACTTGGCGGGCGGCAGTCCAGTGATTTGGTGAAAGACGCGATTGAAGTGGAATGCGCTGAGATAAGCGACGCGCGACATGTCGTGCAACGAGATTGGTTCACACAATCGCTCACGCGCGTCTGTAATCACGCGCTCGACCGCTCGCCGGTGTGACGCGACGGTGTCTTCCCGGCTTGCTGAAACCGGGTTCCAATCAAAGGCTTCGATTCTTAACGCTTCAGCTTGTTGCATACTCTCTCAACGCCTCGCGCAACTGAGCGGGCACGGGTACCGGAACGACCTGTTCGCCCTCGCGCTGCATGCAGGCGACCTGTTGCTCGCCGCGGGCCACCAGCTCTTCGCCGCTTGCGCTGTGTCGCCAATACTCGAAGTTCATCGTGATGCGATTCTGCGCCAACGCGCCGAGACGCATGCGTAAGATGACCTCGTCGAAAGCGACGAGCTCGGCCATAAACTCACACGACACGCGCGTGGTCACGAGCACGAGCCCGTGCTTGAGTGCTTCGATCACGTCGGGCGCGCGGTCACGCAGAAACATCTCACGGCAACGCCCCTGCCAGCGCACGTGATTGGCGTAGTAGACATTTCCGATCAGGTTCGTCTCTTCGAACCCGACGACGTGGCGGTATTCATACGCGCGCATCTCCGCCTCCTGTTAACAACGCGATTGCCAGATCCTCTCTCACACCTTCCGTCTTGACGAGGCACGAGACGATTTTCAAGTCGCCGGACGTGAACAAGACACATCCGTTAGGCGCAGCGCTATAGAAGACGAGTGGTGCAGTGATGCCGGCGCCTGCTTTTTTCAAAGATTCAACTGAGGTCCAGACGCGCGTTGCTGCTACGTCGAGCGTCTCTTGTGTTTCGAGGCTGATGAGTTCGGCAAGTTTGAATCGCTCGACGCCGAGCATGTCGCGCCAGATTTCAGGCGGTCGTGTCGCTACGCGTTCGAAATCGCAACCAGCAGGCGATGGTCCGGCGACAGCCATCGTGAGGTCGCCGCAGTGCGAGGCAGACACGCCGCGTCCGTCGCAGCTTTCTGGTTTTCCATTTGCGCGTCTGATGATGCCGCACGCGCCGAGTGCTCTCTCAATCGCGCGTGTGCTGCGATCGCGACGGGTTGACCCTTGGTCGCGTTCGAATGCGACTGAAACGCAAGCGTCAGGAACCAACGCCAGCAGACATCGTTCGACGTATGGTGTTAGCAATCCTTCGGGCCATGGACCTTTGAAGTCCGTGCCGCTGACGGCGTGTAAGTGGAGTCGCTCCCAGCGTTCGAGCACGCGTCCTTCGCTGTCAGTCAACTCGACGTCGTAGATGAAACCGTTCGCGAGGCGTTCACATTCGTGTGCGCTTACTAATAGCTCGCCGGCGTGGCCGTTCAGATTTCCGGTTATTCTCTCGACAGCGACCGGCAACAGCGTGACTTGCGGAACGCACGCCTGGACTGCGTGGATCGCAGCGTCGCGGGCGCTCGGATCTCCGAGTACAAGACCACCTGGCAAATATCGGCTGAACCAATTGGTCGTTCCGTCCGGGATGATCGCGGCCGAGCACTCTAAGGCGCTGAGTGTGTGGTACTCGCGCAGGCGTCGAAAGCGCCCGGTGTGGAACAACACTTTGCCGTACAGATCGTGTTCTGGATCGACAATGACTGGTTTACCGGCCTCGACAGTGCGGGTTTCCAACGGAGCGTCGCCCACGCGACACACTGCACGAAAATGATCGACCTGAAAACCCGTCTCCGAGCTGCGCAGGACCATCTCCACGCGGCCCGGAGCACGCACGAGTGCGGCGACACGGATCGTATGGGTTGGTCCATCGCGAACGACGACGGGTCGCTCGAACTTGACCTGCTCGAGCACCGGCGGCGCATTCGTCCCAGTGAGCGCCACGAAAACCTGGGCCATAGCCTCAAGGCCCATGACGGCGGGCAGCAGTCGTTCGCCACGGAAGATGTGGTCGTCGAGATATGGATCGGTCGTCGTTGATAACTCCGCGTCGACGACGAGTTCGATCTTCGAATAGTAGACGCGCGGCTTCTCGAGGAAGCGCAGGAACGGAAGCTCCGGTTTTTCGACTTCAATCGTCGGCATCGCGCGCAAACGTCCCATGACGACAGTAGCGACGTTTGCGGTCTTCCGGCAGAGGAGTCTGCGCAACGCGTCGAGGCCCTTCTCAACTGGGATCGGCGTGATGCCCCTGCGCGCCAACTCGTCTACGGTGCCGAGTCGCGCGCCCATGCCGACACCCGACCAGACGGACCATTCAATCGCGAGGCAGTGGCAGTGCGGATGCGCGGTCTGCCAATCCTCGGTCAAACGCGTGAGCCATTCGTTAGCGAGACCGTAGTGCGCTTCGCCCGGCAGACCCGTCCGCGCAATGATCGAGGAAAAGGTGATGAAGAGGCGCAGTCGATCGGGATCAATCGCCGCGAGTAAGTTCTGCGCGCCGCGAATCTTGGGTGCTAAGGTTTCGGAGAAAGCTTCGGCGTTGAGATTCTCGATCAGGCACGGGATGTTTCGTGCCGCGCCGTGCAGGATGGCTGTGACCGGGCCAAGTTCACGCTCAACCTTACGGATTGCTTCGCGTGTCGCGGCAGCGTGGGTGACGTCGACACTGTAGTAACGGAAGTCAACGCCTGCGGCTTTCATTCGTTCGAGATTCGAGACGATCTCGTCGTCCGCGGTCGATTGAGAAAGGCCGAACAAAGCGACGCGTGCGCCGGAGTCACGCGCAAGCCGAAGCGCGCATTCCGCTGTGATCCCGCGTGCGCCGCCCGTGACTACTAACACATCGCGTGTTGTTAGTGGCAGCTCCGAATTTTCCGGTTCGAGCTCGATTGGGCGCAGGACAGGCTCCCAGCGTCTGCCGTCCGCACTGTAGCGCGCCTCTGAATAGCCACGTACCGCGAGCGCTTCTGCGAGCACCAACTCGGCCGCCGCTGGATGGTCCACGGGCACGTCAATCACACACGTGTTGAGATTCTTCGCCTCGAGGTGCAACGTGCGTGCGAAGCTCGCGGCGCCACCAACTACGACAAAGCGGAAATCATCATTGCCGTTCAGCGCGTCGCGTGCGCCGTCGAGGAGAAGACTCACATGATTCTCATCCGGCTCGCGTGGCAGGAGGATGACGACACCGCGACCCGCGCCTGAGTCTGCGAAGGATCTTTCAGCGGCAAGCTTGAGCGGATGATCTGGCGTGGCGAGTATGCGCCACTCTCCCGATTGCGATGGACCATCGCGCCGCGGCAAAGCCCGTTCTACGAACTCGATGGAAAACTCTCTGACCCACTCGTCAATGCCGGCGGGATTTGCTTCTGCGTCTGATTCGCTGTTCGCACTCCCCGCGTGCGCGGCGGCTTCGAATGCTCTCGCGATTTCAGAGAGAGTCGCGTTTGCGTAGTTTGTCGGGGCTGGTGGAGGTGGAAGACCGAGGTGCCGCGCCGCTTCGGCCACGAGTTGGGCCACCGTGATCGAGTTCAAGTGAAGATCGTCAAGCAGCCTGCTTTCGTCCTGAATGGTAGCGACGGGTAGTTCAAGCCGCGCTGCTACGAGTCGTCTCACAACTTCGAGCGGTGTATCGAGTGGGGTGTCGAGCGGCGTATCAGTAGCTTGGAGACAGTCAGTACCACCTGCGGTAGCGGGTGGGTGCGCAGCCGCACTGACTGTCTCCAATGCATCTGCTGGAGCTAGTTCGCACGGGTTGGCAAAGAAGCGCGGGCGCCAATCGAGATCGAACGGGCGCGCGAAGCGATCGGCGAACAACTCGTCGTGCGCGACGCGTGCGCCGAGGCAGAAACATGCGCCCACGGCGTTCAAGAGCCCACGAATCGAACTCCCGCCTGCGTCCAGCGCCACGACAGGCTCGTTACGAAACTCGCGGATCAGCCCGGAGAGAGTCTGGCCTGGTCCAACCTCCATCCAGAGATCAACTCCTGCGCCGGCCGCTGCCTCGACAGCTTCCATAAAGCGAACCGGTGAAGTCACCTGGTCGCGAAGCAACGCACGGAAGTCGGTATCGCCGTTGAGATGCCGGCCCGTCACGGTCGAAAAGACGTGGCGTTGGAGTGGTCCAAACTCTTCGCGTTCGAGATACGCGGACAAACGAATCCCCGCCGACTCAACAAGCGGTGAGTGGAACGCGTGCGAGACGCGTAACAACGTGGTGCGCAGTCCGCGTAGTTCTGCCCGACGCGCAACCGTGTTGATTTCGACTGCCTTGCCAGAAAGGACTGTCTGCGTTGGTGAATTGAGACCGGCGATGACGACTCGTTCACCGTTCAGTATTACTTCAACCGCTTGTCTGTCGGCCGCGACACTCAGCATCGCGCCTGCGGGACCTTCGACTTCGGCCATCGCGCGACCCCGCGCACGAGCGATGCGCAACAGCGAAGACTCGTCGAGAGATCCGGCCCAGTGGAGCGCGGTGAATTCGCCGAGACTATGTCCAACACCAACAGTCGCTGTAATCCCTAACCTCGAGAGTACGCGTAAAGCGGCGACCGAAGACGCAATGATCACTGGCTGGGCCACGTCAGTCGAGACACCGTCGCCACGCCACTCCTGCTTTGTGTAGGCGTAGAGATCTTCGAGGAAATTGAAGCGTCGCGCCCACGCGCCGCCATCCTTGTATGAGGGCGAACCCTGCCCCGGGAAGAGAAAGCCAATGCGCGCTGACTGATCGGTGCTAAGAAAAACGCCGCCGTTCGGATCGATCACTCGCGCCGCGCCGCCGTGTACGAGCGACTTCAGCGCTTCAAGCCGGCTCGACAGTTCCGCCGGGCTCGACGCAACCACTGCCGCACGGACGGGAAGTGGACGAACATTCTCCGACAAGCGTTTGGCAAGATCCGTCAACTCGCTACGCGAAAGACGATGGGCATATCCATGCACGCGCCTGATCTGATTCTCGAGTTGATTGGTGTCCTGAGCGCTGAAGAGAAACAACTCGGCATCCTGCGCAGATGAGAGTAGAGCGCGTTCCTTCGAGGTGAAAGACTGCCGGCGATCATCGTGCGGCGCTTCCAGAGTCACGTGCGTGTTGATGCCGCCGAAGCCCATCGCGCTAACGCCTGCTCGCAGGCTCGTGCCAGCGGAGAACAGCTCGCCCTGTTTGAGAGCGCGCAGCGCAGCACCGTCTCGCATCAGTTCTTCGTGTGGTTCATCACAGCCAACAGTTGGCGGCAGGATCTGCGCGCCGAGCGCCATGGTCGCTTTGATCAGCCCAGCCACACCGGCCGCCGCCTTCGTATGGCCGAGGATTGCTTTGACTGAACTGATGACAGCCGGCGACGCTCCCTCGCGCCGCGCGCGTGCGAGCGCCTGGAGCTCAGTCGTGTCACCGACCGCTGTGCCCGTTCCGTGTCCTTCGAAGTACGCGACCGTATCAGCACCATAACCTGCTCGTGCGTAAGCACGACGCAAAGCGATGAGTTGGCCTTCAACTTCCGGTCGTGTAATACCGCCGCTGCCATCCGACGAAACACCCCAGCCGCGTATCACAGCGTAGACTCGACGTCGCTTCAGCAACGCATCCTCGTGACGCATGAGCACGATCAGCCCGCAACCTTCGCCGGGCCAGAAGCCCGCGGAGCGTGCGTCATAAACTCGCATCATGTCTGCCGCGAGCGCGCCGGTCTTAGCAAACCCGACGAGTTCGAACGGATCGGTGCTCAGGTCAACTCCACCAGCAACCGCGACCTCGAGATCGCCGGCAGCGAGCGACGAACACGCGTTGATGACTGCGAGTAGCGATGAAGCGCAAGCTCCGTCAACCGTGTAGCCGCCGCCTTTGAGATCGAAGTGATTACAGATGCGTCCGGCGATCGTGTTCGAGAGTCCGCCCGCGAGCGTCTCCGCGCCGACCGGCGGAAAAGGATTTTTGTAGAGTGTCTCCAACTGCGCGAGGAGCTCACGCTGGTGCTCCGGCGGGCACGCATCATCTTCGAGCATCTTGCGCACGACGCGCCGCACGTACGGCCAGCGCAGACGCATCGTGTTCGCGCGCGAGAACTCGCCAGTGAGTGTGTTGCCGACAAACACACCCGTCGCTTCATGCGGCAGTCCTTCACCTTCCGGGAAGCCCGCGTCTTCGAGTGCATCGGCAGCGACATCGAGCGTCAGCCAATGCGCCGGATCGGCCGCGCGATAAGTCGCACCCGGCACGCGGAAGCGCGCGCGATCGAATTCGTAGCCTTCGATAAAAGCACCCTCTGTTGAGTACGTTCGATCGGGACTCTCGCGATCAGTCGACAGGTAGTCGTCGAGGTTGAGTCGCTCGGCCGGAATGCGTCTGAAAGCGCGGCGTTGCGCGAGCGCGTTCTCCCAGAGTTCGTCAGGCGAACGCGCGTCCGGATAACGACACGCCATGCCGACGATGGCTATTGCCTGGCCCATCTCACGCCTCCCTCACGAGAGCAGTTGAACCGAGCGCAGCCTCACGCTCGCGGCCCCTGATCCAGCGGACGGCGAATGCGCAAAGGCCTCGGCAGGCGCAGACGATCGTCAGTGCAAAGAAGAGCCCGAACACCACATGCAGCGCCATCAATAATCCGTAAACGGCAGCAACGCTGAGACCGAATCCGATCTGATCCCGCCGCCCGGCCGGCGTGGTCGCAGGGTCGGTCACCATGTAGAACGTGTAGAGGATAAAAGCGACACCCGTCATCGGCACGAGCCCCGCGACAAACGGAGTATCGAAAAGCAAACTCCGCAACGCGGCTTGCGCGACAAAGCCGCCGAGCCACGCAGCGATGAGCGGCAGACGTCGCGTGAAGCGCGCGTTCAGGAACGTCCCCGTGCAGACGATGACCGCCGGCAAAATCCAGTCGCCGAAACCCGTCATGTTCTCCGTGAACTGATACGGCGGCGCGACGCTGACCCACGAGAAGACGAGTAGCGTTATCGTGATGCCGAAGTTCGAAGGATTGAAGAAGTGTCGCGTGCCGTTTGCTGCCGGAGCGCGCAAGACGGCCTTCGAGCAGATCGCTACGACTGACGCGAAGACGATTGGTCCAAGTCTCTCATTTGCGTACAGCAGCATGGCGCAAGCGAGTCCGGTGATGTGCGCCGAGAGCAGAAACTCGATGAACCTGCGCACGCCGCCGCCCAGGAACCGAAGCGGCCGGCGATTGCAACGCGCGTCGATCAACTCGAGCAGCAGTTCTACGCTGTATGCCGACGCCACCGCCACGACCGGCTGTGCGAACGACTGTTCGAAGCCAAAGAAAGCATGGCCGAGAATGTTTAGCACGGTGATGGCGATCGCGAAGCGTCGCAACCCTCCGAGACGATCCACCCGATTGTTCATTTCATTTGCACTCATTGACGACCCCTTTCTCACGACCGAGCACGATGGTGTACCAGCCACTCGGCGACAGTTGAATCGTTTCCGCTTGCAGCGCTCCGCGTGCGTCGCGCCAGCGCAGCTCGACTGTGACGAGCTCGTTTCCGGAGAGATGGCCCAGCCCGAACTGCAAATCGGGACTGCGCTTGCCTGAATGTCCGTTGCCGCCGTCAACCTGCTGCACGAGCGGTGCGCGTCCCGGCAGAAACACACGTGCTTCGGCGCCGATTGCCGCGCGCGACGCGCTCGCACTTGCTTCACGACACACGCGCGTCTGCGTTACGTCATCACGTATTGGAAGGCGAAGTCTTAAACCGAGAAAGGCGCCCGGATTGTTACTCTCGTTGTGATAGAAGTATGAAGTTCCCCACTGGTTCGCGACCGCGTAATCAAGTCGACCATCGCCATCAACATCTGCTACCGCGATGCCGCGACTGTTCAACGGCTGGTCCAACCCGAGCTGTTTGGCGATGTCGTGAAAACTTCCATCTGGTCCACGCACAAAGAACGGATTGTGATCCCCACCGCTGATGTCATCGCCCACTTGCAGCATGGGCCAACTACGCGGGTTGCGAAGCAGTTGGTCGTTGCCGATCACGACCTCGTGAAGCTCGGGCCAACGATTCACGTTGCCCTTCATGAAGCCGGTCGCCTGCAACGCCTCGAGCACACCGTCGTTGTTGAAGTCGCCGAGCCGTGACTCCCATCCCCAACCGCTGCGCGAAAGCCCGAGCGACTCGCTGCGATCGATGTACGGCGCGACGCCGTTCTTCATCAGCTCGACGTGTCCCGTGCTGAGGAAGACGAAATGACTCTCTTCGAGCCCATACTCCTGCGTGACGTTGCTGACGTAGATGTCGGGCCAACCGTCACCGTTCAGATCGCCGAAGTCGACACCCATGCCCTTGAACGAATCGTGGCCCAGCACCTTCGACTTCGGCGTCGTAAACGAGCGTCGTCCTTCCAACAAGGCGAAGCGTGGGTGACCGGGCGTCGAGAGGTTGTGCAACAGGCGATCGGGACCGAAGTCGTTGGCGAAATAGATTTCGGGAAGCAAGTCGCCATCGAGATCGGCTGCTCCGATTGCGAGTGACCAACCGCGCGCACTCTGTTCGTCAAGTGCGCCGTTGACTTCCTCGAATTGCGCGGGCGTTTTCCAGAGCAGGAGATGCTTTCGCCCGCCGTTTTGCGCGAGCGACATCGAGTCTTGCATCGTGTCGGCGATGTTGGACCGTGCGTCGAGAATGCGCGATCCATCAGGAAAGAAGTTGCCGATGATTAAGTCTGCGTGACCATCGCCATCGATGTCGGCGGCGGTTGCCGCGTTCGTGTACCAGCGCGCGCCGCCCGGAACAACTTCGCTCCGCGTGTAGCTATCGGCGTTGAGCGCGGACGTGCGGTCTTTTTTGATGAAGAGAACTGGAGTCCGGCCCCAGTAATACGCGAGCACGTCTTCGAGACCGTCTTCGTTAAAGTCTCCGGGCAGACAACCCATCGGAGCCATCGTCGCCGCGTCGTAAGGAAGACTGACCGGATCGAGCGCGAACGGCTGATAACGCGTGGGCGTGCCCGGCACCGGCGCGACGATGACCTTGTCAATTCTGGTGTCGACGTAACACGTGTCATTTGGCAGACCATCACCGTCGAGATCGTTCAGCGCCACTGCTGCTCCGACGCTTGAGATCCAACCCGCCACGCGACGCAGCGATGGATTAACGTCGCGGATCGTCTTCGACGTTTCTCCGCTCAGCGTCGGCAGCGGCGTCGCGCGGAAATGAAAATCTGCGGCGAGTTTCTCTAACTCTGACTCCGATGCTACGGGCACGCGCGCGAAAGCGTAGACGACGAAGACGAGCACAACCGCCGTCAACTTTGCAACCTGGCGCCGGAATGCACCCTCCTTGATCATCATCGTGTGGTGACCTCCAGTGCGAGTTGGCCTTGAATGCGTCGACGCCAAACTTCGTAAGCCGGCAGCTCGCCGTCTGCGCGCAAGTTTTCAAGCGCGGCGTCTGTGATCGCGGCGGTTTCTTGCGCAGAGCGTCCCCAGATCAAACGGCAGATAGCTTCTGCGTGTGTGTTGAGGTTGGCGGCGCGTTCGCGAGTCTTGGCGGCAAAGGCAACACCTTGAGCAAGTGCAGGCAAGTGTTCGATAGCTGTTGCTCGCAACGAGTCGATTGCGACTCGCCCGCAGCCGCCAGCGTAAGCACAACCGAGACCCACGCCGCTCCAAAGATCGTCGTGACGTGCTGAAGGAAAAGCGTTGATCGCACTCGCGACCGTCGCGACATCCGCGCCTTTCACAAACCAGATGCTGCGGCCGAGACCCTGATCGAAGGCGCGACGCTGGTAGCCATGCAGGCGCGCGGGAATCTCACGGCGCTCGATGTAACGAGGCCAATCGAAATAACCTTCGTGAAAACCGTAACCATCGACTGCAAGCCAACCAAGTAAAGGATCGAGTTGGGCCAGGTACGGCATGACGCCGCGGCGCAAACGCGCGAGTGCCCAGCCAAGTCCTACGTGCATCATGTAAATATGAGGTTGGCCCAGCTGTTCGGTGAAAGTTCGCCAGCGATCTTTTCGCCAGGGCGTGAAGCAGTCGAGTAGCGCGAGCCCCATCGCCGCACCTTCGAAAGCGAAGCCTCGAAAATCTATGTCTACAGTTTCGAGTCGACGCGCTAACGAGACGAATCCAGTCTCTTCAAGCGCCGCATGATAACCACTGAGAAAAGTGACGCCGATGTGCTCGAGTCGTCGGCGCGCGTTCTCTTCGCGCGCGATGAAGCCGCGTCTGGCGAAGCTTGCCTCAGCCGGTGAAAGACCCAGGAAGCGTCTGCGCACCTGCCCGAGTAACGACACCTGTTTCCGCGATGTACTAAGCATCTGCATATGTGTATTTATCTGCGCTTCTGGGCGAGACGATTGGTGGAGAGGAATTCCAAAGCTGGCGGCTGAGGTCGGGACTACGCCGCCGGTCCAATCATCTGTATTGGGAGTGCAGAAAACAGTATGAGCTTTAGGCGGAGAAACTGGCGTGGCATTTTTGGAAACGCGGATGAACGCGGATCGAACGCAGATAAATGTTCAGCAAGAATGAACAAGTAAAGAAATTCGAAGGCGTGCTGAAATCCCGGTGCCGAAAAATAAAGTATTTCGAGAGGAGGAAAGATCGATGAAACAGATCACGCGGAGGCTTTACACAAAGCCCGTCATGCTCGGTCTCGCGTTCTTTGCCGCAGCAGCTCTGGTCGTTGGGCTATTCGTCACGACGAAGAGCCGGGCGTCGACGAGCATTTTTATTCAGGCAGGGAACGACGAATTCGAGACTACGGGTAATGGCGAAACCTATCACAACTTCCAGGCTTCTCCGGTGCCCGCAGGCTTCTTCGGGTCGGGGTCGAAACAATATGCCGGCCTGGTGCCGCTCGTAGGCGTGCCAGTGAACCCGGCAGTGAGCGACACTGACACGATCATCCATCGCAATTCGGATGTTTTCACACCGGGCAGCACCACGATCAGCATGACTGCGCTCAACCTGGCGAGCATCAATCCAATCACTGTCAGCTACCTCGACAACCACACGGAGACTTGGAACGTCAAGGTGAACCTATCCGACGTCAAGGCTTCGGGTGGGTCGATGTCGTTTAATAGCGATGGCAGTGCTTTTGACTCGTCGCTGAGTGTGTTTCCGAAGTTCACTTTCACGCGCGTGTCCGACGGGACTGTGAAAGTGCTCGACACTGGCGGTTCGGGTGGCGGTTTGGCACCGACGACTCAGGCAGCAACGACAATCGGTGGCGGTGGCGACGGCGGGTCCGTGCAGCCGATTGCGATTTGTCGTGCTACGGCCAACGACTTCCAGATGGTGTCGCAGGCCAGAGCTTCGAATCGTCCTGTGGCGTCGGCTGCGACCAGCACGAGTTCCTGTCCACCGGTGACGCTGACTTCCACGAATTCACCGTGGCCGATCACACGCCCGATCACGGAGCAGGAGTTACTCGCGAGTCATAACGCTTCACCTCCGGGAACTAAGAGAGGCATAGCCGCCGGCGAGTAATTGATACTGTGAGTAGTAATGCGGTTCATTAACGCCGAAGCGAGTAGTGATGGACTGTGACTTAACGCCGAAGCGAGTAGTGATGCACTGTGACTTAACGCCGAAGCGAGTAGTGATGGACTGTGACTTAACGCCGAAGGCGTTCGCTAATTTCAGCCCAGGATTGGAGCGAAGCGACAATCCTGGGTTCAAGATAAAAATCTATCAAAACCCTGAAAGGGTTCGCTGGGCGTCAAACCCTTTCAGGGTTTAATCGAATATGGTTATCGGATCCCAGGGTTGTCACTGCGCTCCAACCCTGGGCTGAAATTAGCGAACGCCTTCGGCGTTGATTCAGTTCGGTCTAACGCTCCTCCCAAAGCTCTAGAGTAACTGGCCTCACCCGCGGCTCCGATGATTCGGAGTTGCGGGTGAGGATTTACAGCTTTTAGGCGCGGTAATAGAATCGCGGCTCCCGTATGATGGAGAAAATCCAGTTTTATAGATCATTCGGTTGCGCGGTTCTGGTCTGCGTGCTGCTGCTGAGCGCTGTGACGAATGCCGCGAAGTCACTTCAGGAACCTGCGACTGTGCTCACTGTTGGACAGCTGGTCGCGCGCGAAATGCGGGGCGGCGAACAGCAGTCGTTTCAGTTGACGTTGAGCGCGGGCCAGTACGCGCGCGTGATGCTCGAGCAGAAGGGCATCGATGTTGTGTTGGCGTTGTCGGGCGCGGATGGAAAACAAATCGTCGAAGTCGACAACAACCTGAGTGGTACACGCGGCATGGAAACAGTTTCGCTGGTCGCTGACGTGAGCGGAACTTACCGCTTGAATGTGCGTTCACTCGAGAAAGATGCATCGGCGGGTAGATATGAGATCCGGCTCGATGATCTGAGGACTGCGACCGACGAAGATCGCACGCGCGTGGCTGCCGAGCGTTCCTACTTCACCGCCGCACAACTACAAGCCGAAAGGACGAGCGAGTCGCGACGCAAGGCCATCGAACGTTACGGCGAAGCGTTGCGCCTGATGCGCGAGGCGCGCGATCAGCGTGGCGAAGCGATGACGCTCACCAACATCGGTCTCAGCTATCACCTTCTTTCCGAGCCGCAAAAGGCAGTCGAGCCACTGGACCAGGCACTCACGATCTGGCGCGCCCTTGGCGATCATCATTTAGAAGCCATCACGAATTCGATCGACGGCAGGGTTTACTACGCACTCGGCGAGCCGCATAAGGCGCTCGAGTCGTACAACCTCGCGCTGCCGGTGATGCGCGCAGTTGGGGATCAAAGCGGCGAGGCCGTCACTTTCATGCAGATCGGCTCGGTCTACCGCTTGTTGGGCGAGGCGCAAAAAGCACTCGATTATTTCGCGCAAGCGCTGCCGTTGATGCGAATCGTGGGTGACCGCCGGAATGAAGCGACGGTCCTCAACAACATGGGGACGGTTTACAACCTGTTAGGCGATCCGCAGAAGGCGCTTCATTACTTCGAGCAGGTGCTTCCGATCATTCGTGCGATAAACGATCGCCGCGTCGAGGCTGCGACGCTCACCAACATGGGCCACGTCAATAATCTTCTCGGCCAGCCGGAGCAGGCGCTCGAATATCTGAACCAGGCGCTCACGCTCGCGCGCGACAGCGATCGCAGGACAGAGGCCGCGGTGCTCATGCACACGGGCACAGCTTACAGTGCTCTGAATAAACAGGCAGAGGCCGTCGACTATCTCGAGCGCGCGCTCAAGTTGCGAGTTGCGCTGGGTGATCGCGTGGGTGAGGCGACGACGCTCAACCATTTTGGCCGTGCTTACGACTTGTGGCATCAGCCGCAGAAGGCCTTCGATTACTACGAAAAAGCGCTGCCGATCTGGCGTGCAGTGGGCGATCAGAACGGGGAAGTCGCGGCGCTTTACGGGATGGCGCGCAACCTCGATGATCTCGATCGAGCGAGTCAATTGACCGAGTCAGCGCTCGCGCTCATCAACACACTGCGCACCAGAGTCACCAGCAGAGATCTGCGCGCCTCGTACTTCGCTTCGGTCCAGGATTTATACAAGCTGCACATCGATCTTCTGATGCGACGTCATCGACGCCAGCCAACGGCCGGGTTTGATGTGGCGGCGTTGAAGACTCAGGAGCAGGCACGTGCGCGGAGCCTGATCGACATGTTGGCCGAAGCGAGTGCCGACATACGTCAGGGAGTCGATCCCGATCTGCTTGCGCGCGAGCGCTCGTTGCAACAGATGCTCAACGCTGAAGCAGAACGGCAGATGCGTTTATTCGGTGGCCAGCACACGGAAGAAGCGGCGAGCGCGGTGCGGCGGAAGATTGAGGATCTGTTGACGCAGCTCCAGTCGATCGAGGCCGAGTTGAAAGCCCATAGCCCGCGCTACACGGCGTTGACACAGCCTGCGCCGCTTGGTCTCGCGGAGATCCAAAAAGCGGTTACTGATGATGAGACGTTGTTGCTGGAATACTCGTTGGGCGAAGAGCGTAGTTATCTCTGGGCGGTGACGCCGACTTCGTTTTCAAGCTACGAACTGCCGCCGCGCGCGAGGATCGAGGCGGCAGCTCGTCGTTGCTATGAGCTCCTGACTGCGCGCAACCGCTACGTGAAGTTTGAGACAACGGACGAGAAGCGTGAGCGCGTGCGACAGGCTGACGCGGAGTACCCGAAAGCAGCCACAGCGTTGAGTGAGATGGTGCTTGGACCAGTTGCCGGACAGTTAGGACGAAAGCGGGTGCTCGTTGTTCCTGATGGCGCGTTGGAGTATCTGCCGATGGCTGCGCTGGCGAGTCCACAGAAGTCGACGACGTTCGTGCCGCTCATCGCCGAGCACGAAGTGACGAGTATTCCGTCGGCCTCGACGCTCGCTGTGCTCAGATGGGAGCTTCAGGGACGCGCGCCGGCTGAGAAAGTCGTAGCTGTGTTCGCGGATCCGGTGTTCGACAAGTCTGATGAAAGAGTTAATGAATTGAGTCGCAACGCGGGCGGGCATCACGGGACGCCGGTCGAGTCTGCGGATGAGAGCACGGCTTTACCACGACTTCCTTACACGCGACAAGAAGCAGAAGCGATTCTCGCGCTTGCTCCCGCAAACGGTCGGAAGGCTGCGCTCGGGTTTGAAGCTAATCGTAGCGCGGCGATGAGCGAAGAGTTAAGCAAGTATCGCATCATCCATTTCGCGACGCACAGCTTCCTTGACAGCATGCATCCGGAGCTGTCGGGCATCGCGCTTTCGATGTTGGACCGTCAGGGTAGACCACAGAATGGCTTCCTGCGTTCGCATGAGATCTTTAATCTGAAATTGGGAGCAGAGCTCGTGGTGTTGAGCGGCTGTCGCACCGGGCTTGGCAAGGAAGTGAAGGGCGAAGGTCTTTATGGGATGACGCGTGGTTTCATGTACGCCGGATCGAAGCGCGTGCTGGTGAGTCTTTGGGACGTCCAGGACCAGGCGACCGCGCGATTGATGTCGGATTTTTATCGAGGACTACTTGGACCAAAGCGACCCGCTGCAGCGTCCGCGCTGAGGGCCGCACAAATCGCTATCTGGCGTGACGCGCGCTGGCAGGCGCCTTACTACTGGGCTGGCTTCGTACTCCAGGGCGAACCTAAATAGTAGCCACAAAAAGGCACAAAACGCACAAAAGAGCAGTTGGAGATCTTCACGCCTCTCGAATCTGCTCTTTTGTGCTTTTTGTGCCTTTTTGTGGCTACTTTCTGATCGAGGATAGCAGGTCTCTGACGATATCGGAGACGACTTTATTGGTCTCGCCTGGATAAGTGCGTGTCCGCCAAAGAACTGTTCCGCGTGCGTTGACGAGTTGTGCGGAGGTGCTGGTTCCTGAAACGACGATCTTGAGCGCTGCATCTGCGTCGTCGGCGTTGGGTACCGCGGCAACTACGCCGCTCGAATTCAAACTCTCCACTAGGTTGCGGCGTAATTCATCCAATCCAGCGTCGCCACGGATTTCTATGTAGACCTTCTTAACTTCGCTGAGCTTCAGGTTCGGGACCGCGTTTTCACCGCGCGTGAGATCTGCCGCAACGTCTTCATCGCGGACTGGTGCCGGAGCCGCCTTTGCAGTGGTTGATCTGTTGTGCTTGGGCTGTCGTGCTGGCGGAGACGTGGTTGTAGCTTGCGGAGTTGGCACCTCGATCGGTTCGCCGCGCGGAGTCGTCTGTACGATGCTTGTCTGCGCTGGTCCACTTGTTCGGCGCGACTTCAATCCCACGTACACGAGAAAGCTCGCGAGGCAAATCACCGCGAGACCGCTGGCAAAGACGTGTCGTGCCGATATTCTTTGGTTGCCACGCAGACTGAGTCGAAGCCTGAGCCGTTGCCACCACAAACGCACAACTCTCCACAGCGCCGTCTCCCGATAACCAAACTTGACCAGCAGATCACGATCGCCATTCGTTTCGATCTGTCTCCTCGTAATACTGAGCGACAAATCCTGTCCGCCTTCCAACCGAATTGAAGCGACGTGTGCGTCCTTCCCATACGACGTGAGCAAGTGCGTCGCGAGTAAGAGCTCGCCGTGTGAATCCGTCGTCTTCACTTCGATAATTTCCGCATCCTCTTCGGCGCTAAAGCTAATGCTCGACTGTTCGGCAGGATTCAACCGGCCTCGTTCCACGCCATCGACGAGGATGCGCATCACGGCTGTCGGTGACGAACCGCGCCGGCGCCCCGCCTCTTCGTCGAGCATGTGATTGATCTCAGCAAGTTCTTCGGCACTCAGATCCCCCGTCGCGCTACGCGGTCCAGGCGGTGACTGATCATCCGTCTGGTCAACGAAAAATCGCGGCAACTCCATCCGCTCCGCCGGCGGGCTGTAGCCGAACGCCGCGACTAAACTCTCGAAGCAATCCGGGTGCAAAACGGCATGAATGCGATTGACTTCAACTTCGTTTTCGTCGGCACTACTCTTCGACGTCAGCGAAGCAATGATCGACTTAAGCGGATCGAAGTCACGCGGCACGTGGCATTGCGTGTCCCACGGGGTGAACAGTCGCAGGCACTCTCTCATGAGTGAACGTAGTTCGCTTGAGCCGGGCTGAGTCTCGAACCTCTCTTCACCGCGTCGCTGGCGACAAGCTCGGATCAACTGGCCAAAGCGCTGAGACATCTCATGCATCAAGACGGCTTTGCGTGAGCGGTAATAGTAATCGTCCTTGACCCGCTCAGGCTCGCCGATCACTGCGTTGTAAATTTCCATAGTTTCAAGCGTGCTGTAGCTGTGCAGGAGGCGGCTGACACCGAGCGTGACGTAGAAGGCGTTTCTCTTCGTCGTAATTCTCACGAGATGCTTGATGAAGTAAACGAGAAGGTCTTCCTCACTGGCTCGGTGGCCGGCAGCGTGAACGCCGGGCGGCGCGACCTGGGCGGCACGCTCCTTCTGGCGCTCATAAGGTTCCGATTCGACATAGAGCAGACGCTGAAGCAGGTGAAGATCGCTGAACAGCGCTTTGTTGCGGATGCCGTCAGTTCGTCGCGACTCTCCGCGCGCAAACCTGCCGACGGGGATGTAGTACAGTCGCTTGCTCTGTACCGCCATCGCGACGTTCAACTTGAGCGTGGCAGCCGCAACAATCCGAATCGCCGTGACTTTCTCCTGATGAAGAAAGTAGGCGAGCCGATATGCCTTGTTCAGCACCTGTTCTGTAGAAACTTTGTTCACCGCTGCGTTCCCGGATCGAAGCGGATGGCCATTTTCAGCGCACGTGCCGCTGGAGCAGCGTGGCATTTTCGGAAATTTCAGTTCTGAGCCACAGATTACGCGGATTATTTTCGGTGTGTGGTAATATGCGCCACTACTAAGCCCAGACCTCACGGTCAGCACCGATAAGGAGAAAACTCGAATGAGGAAGACGCTGGCTCTGCTGCTTGTCGCTGGTTTTTTTTACGGGATGCTCTCGGGTCCTCCATTGATCGAAAGCCAGACTATGGCTGCGTCCAGCAAGTACGAGACGGTGGCCAATCCAATACCCAACCGGTACATCGTGGTGTTGGCGACCACCGACCTTAGCCCGATTGCGGCTCCGGCTCCAACACCGATAGCGTCCAGAAGCACTCAGGTTTCGGCCGCCTCGATGATCTCGTCCGATTCCGCCGTTGTTGCTACAGAACCCGCGCCTGATCCGCAGGTGGTTGCGACAGCTACATCGCTGACGTCAACTTACGGCGGCACGTTCAGCAGCACCTGGGGCGTAGCTCTCAAGGCCTTTTACCTGAACGCCACCGAAGCGCAGGCGATAGCGATGAGTGGTGACTCGAAGGTTGCATTCGTTCAGCAGGATGGCCCAGTCGCGGTGGGGACACCAGATGGCGACCCGATCGTCATGACCATCGGACCGAATGGCCAGCCGAACGCGCCCTACGCGTGGGGACTCGACCGCATCGATCAGCGCTCTCTGCCGCTCGATAACCGCTATGCGTATTACAACGATGGTCAGGGCGTGAATGCCTATGTCATCGATACCGGCATTCTCATCACGCACTACGAATTTAGCCAGCGTGCCGTCGGTCTTTACGATGCGATCGATAGTGAAAGTAACGCCAACGACTGTAACGGGCACGGCTCGCACGTGGCCGGCGTCATCGGTGGTCGAGACTTCGGCGTCGCGAAGAACGTTCGTCTGCTCAGTGTGCGCGTACTTAATTGTCAGGGTACTGGCGCGTGGTCGGACGTGATCGATGGAGTCAACTTTGTGACGTGGCATCACGCGCAGTCGGCCCAACAGGGCGTGCCGGCGCTGGCGAACATGAGTCTCGCTGGAGAGACCAATCGCGCAGCCGATGCGGCCGTCAGAAATTCAATCAGATCGGGAGTGACTTACGTCGTAGCGGCCGGCAATAGCAACAGTGACGCATCGCATTATTCTCCCGCTGATGTCGCGGAGGCGATCACGGTTGGCGCGACTAACCAGTACGATTTCCGCGCGGACTTTTCTAACTACGGAGCATCGATTGATCTCTTTGCACCGGGTGTCAGCATACCGTCGGCATGGATTGGCAATGATCTAATGATCGCGACCGCGACCGGCACCTCGATGGCATCGCCGCACGTCGCTGGCGTCGTCGCGCTCTATTTGCAGAGTCACCGGTCTGCGTCACCGGCGGAGGTCAGGTCAGCGTTGGTTGGCAATTCAACTATCAGTGTGGTCAGCAACGCCGGCCAGGAATCTCCGAACCGGTTGTTGTTTACAAACTACTGATTAGCCACAAAAGGCACACAAAGCACAAAAGAAAGACCTCTTTCTTTTGTGCTTTGTGTGCCTTTTGTGGCTAATTGAGAGCTTCGCGGTAGGCGCGTTCTGTGTCGATTGCCATTCGCTTCAGGGAGAAACGATCACGAGCGATGCGGAGTGCATTTTGCACGAGGCGCGTAGATTCAAGCAGGTCATCGAGTAATTGATTAATGGCTTGGGCCAGTGCTTCAGGGTTATCCAGCGGCACGAGTTTCCCGCTGACTCCGTCCTCGAGTATTTCCAACGCTCCTTCAGACGCTGTCGCAATGATCGGCAGTCCTGCCGCCATCGCCTCGACAATCGCGAGACCGAATGGTTCGGACCGCGCGGCGGAGACAAACAAAGTAAGAGACGAGAGCACCGCGTTCATGTCGTCGCGCCACCCAGGCATCGTGACGAAGCCGTTCAAACCGAGTTCGTCTATCAATTTCTCGAGTGTTCGCCGGTAGTTCATGTCAGGAGACTTGTCTTCGCCGATGATCGCGAACTGCACATCGGAACGATGAGCGCGTACGAGTTTGGCGGCGCGCAGGAAAGTGTCCTGACCTTTGATTGGCGCGAGGTGGCCCACCGTTCCCACGACGATAGGAACGTCGGCGCCTGAGACCGAGCGAGTGAATCGATCGATGTCGATTCCGTTGTGAATGACGGTTATCTTCGAAGACTCAATCACGCCACTTTGCTCCAGACTTTCCGCTACCGCTTGAGAGACCGCGATGACGCGGCTGGTGTTACTCAAGACAAGTTTGTTTATTCGTCGTAAAGGGAAGAGCGTGTGTCGCGTGAGTACGAGCCGGCCGCGCGAGGCTCGTCTCACCGCGAGCGCCGCGAGGTGATAATCCCTGGCCGCGTGCGCGTGGACGATCTCGATGTCGTGTGCACGAATAAACCCGGCGAGGCTTGCTACGTTCTTCAAGTAGTTGCGCCGGCTCAACGGCAACGTTCTTTCTTTCCTCAGGAAAGACAATTCTGCGGAGAGTGGCGAGTCGGAAACCGACGCTGCGTAGACTTCGTGTCCGAGATCAGTCAGTGCGTGAGAAAGATCTGCGAGGTGCCGTTCGCCGCCGCCGAACGTGGTCACGGAGCATACCTGCAGGATCCTCATTTCATCTGGCAGAGTACCGTAATCTCTCCAGTGGTCCAAGAGGCTCGATCACATCCGGGAAAGAACCGCGGCCAAAGAAAACGTGATTCGCCAGTCGATTGAACCCGGGTAGCCGTAACAACGCACAACCGAATTCCAGCAATTGCGGTTGACGAAGCGTCGCTGCAATCCGGCGTGCCCACAATCGCGATGCAAAGCGCGATCGGAATAGTTCACCTGAGTACGCCTGCAATACCGCAGCATCGCCAGTCGACAAATACTCGGTAACGACCCTGGCGGCGAACGCGGACAGACGCATACACGGATCCAGGCCGCCCGCGGTGAGTGGTGATACTGCACCAGCCGCGTCGCCTATTAACATGCCGGTTGAGTTGGCGATGTTCTTGAGCACGCCGCCGACCGGAATGAATCCGGCACGTGATTCGATCTGTTTTGCCTTTCGCAAGTCGATGATGTCGTCGACGCGCGAACGAAAGTTTTGCAGCGCAGTCGTTGGCTCGAATAACGATGGATAACCGCCGACGCCCAGATGCGTCTCTTCGCCGTCGTGCGCAATCCACGCGATGTAACCGGGCGCCAGTTTCGGATCGAGAAAACAAAGCAGCCGTGGTGGACCATCAAGCACGGCCCCCTGAAACACGCTCTCCACGCCCACGATCCACTCGCGATTCTGTTCCAGTTGCAGATCGCGAGCGACACGCGAACGGGCGCCATCCGCGCCGATCAAATAGCGTGTGATTACTGAACCGGAGCTGAGTCGCAGTGTTATTTTGCCGTTGCCCGCTGAATGACTGAGGTAGCTTGTCTGCGGCAGCCAATCAGCACCGGCGAGCAAGCACTGCTGCAAGTAACGCTGGTAGAGCTGGCCCATGCGGCCGATGCGAAACTCGTCGTGCTGACTGACGAGTTCCATCGGCCGCAGCGCGGGTGAGTAAAGCGAGACGTGTTTGATCGGTGGTCCAAGACAGTCTTCGGGCAAATCGAAATCGACGAGTGTGCGGCGTACGAAGACTCCGGTGGTGTGGATCTTCTGGTCGAGAGAATTTTTGCGATCGACGAGGAGAACACTGATGCCTTGCCGGGCAAGCAGTCGGGCACACTGAAGTCCGGCAAGTCCGGCGCCAATGATGGTCACGTCGTAGCTCGTTCTCATGACGTATGGTCAAGTCCTCTGTCGGGCAAAGTTCAAGGACAAAAAAAGGGAGCGGCGGGTCGGCACTAACTGTTTCGCATCTGTTTGATCAGCGATTCCATGTGACTCAAATATTTCTCGAGCGCGCTGCGCCCGGCGGCGGTCAGTTTGTACTCGGTCTTGGGCAGGCGGCCCTCGAAAAACTTGGTGCAGGAGATGTAGCCCGCTTCTTCGAGTTTGCGCGCGTGCACGCTAAGGTTCCCGTCAGTCGTATTCATCAAGCTCTTGAGATCGCTGAAGGTCAACGACTCATTGGCCGCAAGCGCACTGATTATCCCGAGACGCAGACGCTCGTGGATCAAACGATCGAGATTGGGGGCCGCACTCTTCTCCTTCGTCCGGGCGACTTGCGGATCGGGCGCCTCGACGAGCGGTTTTTGCGGAGCAGTCTTTTTTGCAGTCGATTGTTTAGCCACCGTATTTCCTCACAATAATTGCACCAAACACGAGGTGCAGACCGCCGAAGCCTGCGGCCATAAACCAATTAGCGAACGCGGGCGACGAGAACAGCGCGAGCGCGCCGAGCGCCATGAAGCAGAGGCCCATGATCGGCACCACTTTGACGGAGTACATGCCGCCAGTGATTACGCCCGTACCGTAAAGCAGTAACCAAACACCGGGAATGGCGTTGGTCAGTCCGGCCTGGACCAGCACGATCGTTAGCAGTCCGCCTGCGATCAGCGGCGGCGTCAAACTGAAAACAGCTTTTCTGCCTGGTCCGGAACCGAGTGGCATCTCGATCGCGCGCGCTTTACGGTCCATGGACCAGCCGGCGATCAGTAGCGAGATCAGTCCTTCGGCGATCCAAACCGCGAGCCACGCGTTGAATGTCGATTGCAGCGCGGAGACGGTGCTGGCGATGAGAGCTGTAACGCCAATCGCGATCTCGCCCCAACCGGAGATACCGGTGAAGGCAGTCGCGCGTTCCATCGTTTCGCGAATGTAGCGAAGGTTGTCCATGGCCCGGTCGTGCAGGGCCGGCGGCTCGGGCTGGGCTTCAGAAATGAGCGGCACGGGCTTCATCGTGAGGGGCATTTTATGATGCGAGCGAGACTGCCGTCAAGTACTTTGCAGGGTAAAGATGAAGGTCGATTTACCCGACACTACTGGATGCCAAAGATTAACTTGGGTTCTGTGCGGCTAATTCTAATTCAAGAGTTGACCGAGGCGGGTGCTTGCAGAGGTTCTTCAAGCGTGCGATGGCAGACTCTTCAAACAACTTGACATTTTGAGTAACCGGTAAGAGATCAGTAAAGGTGAAAAAGAAGAAAAGTCGGTCTGGCGTTTCAGACTCAGGCTCATTAAAGTCTCTCTCTACCGTAAGAGGGACATGAAGAGGTTCCGCAAAAACATCGGTTTTGGTCTTTACGATCCGGTCGTGTGAAAGAGTAAAGCGAGATTCAACCTCCGTGTCTGAATTATCTAAAGGTTGGAGGGCCTCAAGCGCGGCGTACCAAACCCCGCCAATCTCTTCATCTTCGAGTGGATAAAGATCCTTGAATGTGTCTCGGATAGCAATTGCAAAATCCGAAACCTGTGGCTCGTCGTTCTCAGACGAAAAAATCCGCCACACCTTTTCGAGCCAAGTTATGTTCCTTTCCTTATTGTCTGAGTTGGCCAGTGACATTAGGTTATCTTTCGGGCCCCCTTCGTGCTTAGATTTTATCACAGTCAGTAGCGTTCTTGGCCATGGTTTGGCGAACGTGCCGAGGCGCATCAGCACAACCAGGCGTGTCGTTCAAAAAACCCTCAATATCTTTAGATCCAATTTGCAGCATGTTCGATCTTAGACTGTCGTCTCTTACCCAATCTACATAGACATCTTGGGTTGGAATCGCTGTACACATTGTGGCAATTCTCACTCTTCCGTCATTGCTAATTTCATAGTCTACTCCTGCCCAGGCATTTGGAGCCCACCGTCCGGTAATAGCGCGCTGTAGGACATCCATAATCGGAGAAAGTTTGAAGCGATAGTTAAATGTGATGGTGACACCTCTGTTCCCCGGCAAAACCTTTGTAAGCGGTTGAATATAGTCATTAGGTGATTGCCCCTTCAGTCGGCCTAATCGGCCCGGTAGCGAGACGCTGATTCCAGGAAGTTTCAATTGGAGCGGTGTATAACCCATCACTCCTTCGACCTGGTATGAAATGACTGGTGCTGGCTTACCGATCTTGTAGCGCAAAATGACATCATGAATATAAAGGGCTCCCCGATAATCTCGTCGCGAGCGCAGCCACGCGATAAACGTATTGTAATCAGCGAAACTCTTTGGGGGCTCATTATTTCCAGAATTGAAAAGCAAGTGCATTGCGAGGCTTGCTTTGTAGTTGTGACCCGTCGGCAGGTCTGCCATGCGATCGAAGTAAGGAATCCAGCCAACAATTGCGATGTCCGGACCACGAAGACAAAGGCTTGTCATGGAATACTGTCCGTTTCAAAAGGTTTAGTAGTTCAACTGGAATCTTGCGAGTGAGCTCGGAGTAGAGGTCACAAGAATCACTTGTTGTCTTGGGGCTGAGCAAAAATAGACTAAGTAAACCTACCAGTCAATGCGAGTATGCAAAATTTCTCAGAGCGTCGGATAATCAAGGTAGCCGCGCTCGCCGGGTGAATAGTAGGTGGCGCGGTCGGGGTCGTTGAGGGGGGCGCCGCGTCTGAACCGTTCGGGCAAATCCGGGTTTGCGAGGAACTTCGTGCCATACACGATCGCGTCCGCACCGCCTTGCGCTAAAAGCTCCGCACCACTCTCACGCGTAAATCCTCCATTCGCGAAATACACGCCGTTGTATTGGCGACGCAACTTCGTATGCCAACCGCCGCCAGCTACATCAGCAACATGCACGTAAGCGAGTCGCATCTCATTAAGACGTCCGAGGATGTACGGATAAACCTCGTCCGCGTCGTTCTCCTCAATATCATTGAACTTGATCTGCGGCGAGAACTTCACCCCAACTCGCTGCGACCCCACTGCACCCGTCATCGCATCCAACACTGCAAACAGAAACCTCGTGCGGTTCTCGATCGAACCACCATACTCATCCGTACGCAGGTTGACGTTCGTCGTCAGGAACTGTTGGACCAGGTAACCACTCGCCGAGTGTAGTTCGACGCCGTCGAAACCAGCCGTGATCACATTCGCCGCGGCTTTGCCGAAGTCCGCGACTGTCTGCGCAATCTCCGCTGAAGTGATCTCGCGCGGCGTGACAAACTCTTTCATCCCATCGTCGGTGTAATTTGAACCCTTCGCTCGCACCGCACTCGGCGCAACCGGCTGTGTGTTGCCCGGCAGGAAGTCGGGCAGCGCGATGCGTCCGGTGTGAAAGATCTGCATGAAGATCTTGCCGCCACGCGCATGGACCGCCTGCGTAACGTTCCGCCAACTCTCGATCTGCTCGCTCGTGTAAATTCCCGGCGTGCGAACATAGCCTTTCGCCATCGGCGATACGTTCGTTGCTTCACTGATGATCAATCCCGCCGATGCGCGTTGGCTGTAATACTGAGCCGCGTACGAAGGTTGAACTCCTTCATCGTTTGCACGGCTGCGCGTCATCGGCGCCATCACGATGCGATTGTCGAGCTCGATGTTTCCAACCCGCAGCGGATCAAACAGCGTGGGCATATGTTTCTCCTTCACCGGTAATCATATTCTGATATCGGGCTGAAACTAAGTCCGTTCGCGAACGAGTGCTGGTTCAGTTTGAAAATACGCCGAAGGCGTTCGCTAATTTCAGCCCAGGGTTCGAGCGCAGCGAGAACCCTGGGTACCTGAACGAAATATTATTAACCCGGAAAGGGTTGGCCATCATCGAACCCTTTCAGGGTTTCATGTTTTAGAATTCATGTCCCAGGGTTGTCGCTAGCGCTCCAACCCTGGGCTGAAATTAGCGAACGCCTTCGGCGTATTCAAACTGAACCAGTACCCGCGAACGGATAATCATTGCGCGAATGGCCTCGCGAGATGTACTCTCCGAGCAAACAACAGTCGCAATCTTTCGTTCCGAGCGAGTTCTTCCCCCTGCCTTGCTCCGCACTCGTACTCCTTGATGTCGAGAACTATAACGATCCGATAACCACGTTTGCCGATCCGAAACCCTGAACTATCCAAAAGGAGTAAGCCATGAGCAACACCAGCGCAACCCAACAGCAGGCGACTGCGATTCGTCCGTTTCAGTTTGATTTCCCGGAAACGGAACTGACCGATCTGCGCCGGCGCATCAATGCTACACGATGGCCTGACCGCGAACCCGTCAACGATCATTCACAGGGCGTGCCGCTCGCGACGATGCAAAAACTCGCGAGCTATTGGGGCACGGATTACGACTGGAGTAAATGCGAAGCGAAACTGAAGGCGCTGCCGCATTTCATCACCGAGATTGATGGGCTCGACATTCACTTCATCCACGTTCGCTCGAAACATGAGAACGCGTTGCCGCTGATCGTCACACACGGATGGCCCGGTTCGATCATCGAGCAGTTGAAGATCATCGAGCCACTCACTGATCCAACCGCACACGGCGGAACTGAGGCGGATGCATTTCATCTCGTGATTCCGTCACTGCCCGGTTATGGGTTTTCAGGCAAGCCAACGACTACCGGCTGGGATCCTGTTCGCATTGCACGTGCGTGGTCCACGTTGATGGAGCGACTCGGCTACACACGTTACGTGGCCCAGGGCGGTGATTGGGGCGCGATCATCGTCGATCAGATGGGTGTACAGGCGCCGCCGGGATTGCTTGCCATTCACACGAACATGCCCTGCACCGTGCCCGACGAAATAGCAAAGACAATCCCAGGCGGGACGCCGCCGGCAGACCTCTCAGCCGATGAAAAGAGTGCCTGGGATCGGCTCGACTTCTTTTTCTCACTTGATGTTGCCTACGCACAGGAAATGGGAACTCGCCCACAGACGCTGTACGGCGTAGCGGATTCACCGGTCGGCCTGGCCTCATGGATATTGGACCACGACGCGCGCAGTCTCGCGCTCATCGCTCGTTCCTTTGCCGGCGTGCCTGAGGGACTTTCGCGAGACGACGTCCTCGACAACATCACGTTCTATTGGTTGACGAACACCGGCGTCTCTTCGACCCGTTTGTATTGGGAAAACAAGCTTCCTTTCTTCGCGCCGAAGAACGTCCAGATTCCCGTGGCGGTGAGTGTGTTTCCCGATGACATCTATGCAGCGCCGCGGAGTTGGGCCGAGAAAGCGTATCCGAACATGATCCATTTCAACCGGCTCGACAAAGGCGGGCACTTTGCGGCGTGGGAACAGCCGGATGCTTTCGTTCAGGAGCTTCGCACAGGATTGAGATCGCTGCGATAGTTGAGTGACACGTTTCTCATCCACAGATTACGCGGAAGTGAATCTGCGTAATCTGTGGATCAAAGTAGGAGGAGATTACGATGAACACACCGGACAACATGAAACTTGAAGTCGTGCTGCTCAGCGTTTCGGACGTCGATCGCGCGAAAGCGTTCTATGAAAAACTCGGCTGGCGAGTCGATATCGACATTGCGATTGGCGAATTCCGTGGGGTTCAGGTAACTCCGCACAACTCGGAAGCGTCGATCATCTTCGGCAAGGGTATTACATTGGCCAAGCCCGGCTCGAGTCAAGACCTCATACTCGCAGTGGACGACATAGACGTCGCTCGTAATGATCTGCTCGCGCGTGGTGTCGATGTGAGTGAGGTCTTTCACTTCGCCGCCGGTCCCTTCAACAACACCGTGGAGAACCCACGCGCCGCCGGGCGCGATCCGGAAGGTCGTTCGTATTTTTCGTTTGCTTCGTTCAGTGATCCCGACGGGAACGCGTGGTTTCTCCAGGAGATCACGACGCGCCTTCCCGGACGCGAGTGGAAAACGCAAACCACGGACGTGCCAACTCTTGCGGAACTTCTTCACGAGACGTCGGAGCATCACGATCATTTCGAGAAGACGCATGGCAAGCACCAGTGGTTTGATTGGTACGCGCCTTACTTGGATGCGCGTCAGAACGGCAGCAGTCCGGAAGAAGCATCCGCCGCGGCCGATCGCTACATGGAAAAGATCCTTAAAACCTAACTACAAAAGGGAAGTAACAAGAAATGAAAGCAGCGCAGATCAGCAGGGCGGGTGGAGATTGGGAGTTGGTGGAGCGCGATGTGCCGGAGCCGGGCGCGGGGCAGGTGCGCGTGAAGGTTGAGGCATGTGGTATTTGCCACAGTGATGTGCTTGTGAAAGACGGTTTGTGGCCGGGGCTTCAGTATCCGCGTGTCCCCGGTCATGAAATCGCTGGACGCATCGATGCTCTAGGCGAAGGCGTTACGGCATGGACCATGGGCCAGCGCGTTGGTGTCGGGTGGCACGGCTACCATGATTTCGTGTGTGAACCGTGCCGGCGCGGCGACTTCGCGATGTGCGTCAATCGAAAAGTCACCGGGATCGACTTCGATGGTGGCTATGCGGAGTACATGATCGCACCGGCAGTTGCAGTCGCGGCGATTCCTGATGAAGTTCCGGCGGAAGAAGCTGGGCCGTTCATGTGTGCCGGCGTCACGGTCTACAACGCGTTGCGCAATTCCGGCGCGCGTGCCGGAGACGTTGTCGCAGTGCACGGCATCGGCGGACTGGGCCATCTCGGAGTTCAGTACGCGCGACGTATGGGATTTGAGACTGTCGCGATCAATCGTGGTAATGACAAACAAGAGCTGGCGCAAAAACTGGGCGCGCATCATTACATCGACGCGACGGCGAGCGACGTGGTGGCGGAACTGCAAAAACTTGGCGGCGCGCGCGTGATTCTCGCGACTGCTCCGAGTGCTCCGTCGATCTCGCCATTGGTTGACGGTTTAGCGCCGAGTGGACTGTTGCTTGTTCCCGCCGCGCCGCCTGAGCCACTGACGATCAGTGTGTTCTCACTGATCATGCGCCGAAGTTCAGTCGCGGGTTGGTACTCAGGCACCGCGCGAGATTCACAAGACACGCTCGAGTTCAGTGCGTTGACGGATGTGCATCCGATGATCGAAAAGTATCCGCTCGATCGTGTCGCGGAAGCTTACGAGCAGATGCACAGCGGCCGCGTTCGTTTCCGCGTTGTCCTCACTTTCGGCCAGTAATTCGGCCACGAAAAGGCACATAAAGCACAAAAACGGAAATTGAAGTTTTGTGCTTTATGTGCCTTTTTGTGGCCCTCCTTCCTTATGATCTTTTTACGCACTCTTTACACCTTCTTTACAAATTTCTCCGTAACCTAGTTTTGTGAACACGGTTACACACGCACTGGTCCATGACTTGAGTTGGAAAAGTAGTGTCGCGGCATTGGGTTTATGCACCGGCTTCATCGCGCCGATCCTGGGATCGATCGTGACGGTGATTTCGTGGTTCAGAGACCCGGTGTGGCACCACGTCGCTTTACATCAAGCCGGTACGACGCTTTTCGTTCTGACACTTCCTCTTCTCCTCCTCGGCGCTCATTGTCTCGACTTGTTAGACAAGGACAAGCAGCAGGCGATTGAGAAAGGATATGAAGATGGTCTGGAGAGGAATTAAGGCCGTTAAAGCGGTCGCTCTCGTGCTGTTCGTTGCCGCTTCCACACAAGCACAAACACCAACCGAACGTTTTTCCTCGATCGAGCAAACACGGCGGAACAGATCATCGCTCAAGGACCAGTCGCTTCACAGGAAATCGTCAAAGAGTTTGGCACGAACGGCGGTGGTTTTTTCAACGTCAACAGCGCGCACCCGTTCGAGAACCCGACGCCGTTTACGAACCTGCTCGAGATGCTTGCCATCTTCGCCATCGCGGCTGGTCTGACGTACACACTCGGCCGGATGACGGGCTCGCAAAAGCACGGCTGGGCCATCTTCGCGGCGATGGCCGTGCTCTTCTTTGTCGGAACGTTCGTTTCGTATTGGGCTGAGGCGAAGGGTGGCAAAGCAACTCTCCACCTATGGCTTGAGCCCGCTGCGACCAATCAAACACACCGTCATCGTTCCGATCTCCGGCATTCATCGCGGCGTGATTGGCGCGCTGCAATACGCGCAGTCGATCGCGTCTGATCGAGTGCAGGCGGTGTACGTAGATTTTGAAGAAGAAGCTACGGCGAACTTGAAAGACAAGTGGGAACGTTGGGGCGCGGGCATTCAACTCGTCGTGCTGCCGTCGCCATATCGCGAACTAACACGACCGCTGGTCCGTTACATCAATCGTCTCGCTAAAGAGAAATCCAGCGAAATCATCACGGTCCTGCCCGAATTCATTCCGGCGAAGGGTGGCAACACATCCTCCACAACCAAAGCTCGCTGTTGCTGAAAGGCTCGCTGCTCTTCAAGCGTGGCGTGATCGTCACCAGCGTCCCTTATCATCTCGAGCACTAAAAAACTTTTCTTCGCCAGTCGAACAAAGTATCATCCGGAGCCAGATTCAGGACCTCCCATTGGTTCTCACGTGGGCTCAGCACGTCAAACCTGGACGTATTCCCCTACTACATTGACGTTTGCTTAAGGGGCACAGCCCGAGAGGAGAAGACTAATGGCGAAGTCAAAAAATCAATTCTCGTCACCCGTCACTAAGATGCTGTTTCTGATATTGACCGCGTTGTTATTGACACCCATCGCTCAGGCAGCGGCGCCTGTGGGCCAGACCATCTGGATACGCGCGTCGGCAACCGGGCTCTTCGTATCGGCAGATCAGAACCGCGGCACGTTTGCACCACTCGTCGCGGATCGATCAACTACCGACGCGTGGGAACAGTTTCAGGTAGTTGACGCCGGCGGCGGGTTCATTGCGTTCAGATCGATCGGGACCGGTCTCTTTGTGTCGGCAGATCAAAACCGCGGCACGTGGGCTCCGCTCGTCGCAGATCGCGGTAGCATCGGCACGTGGGAACAGTTTACCTGGTCCGACATTGCGGGCGGCGCCTTCACGCTCAAAGGCAGAGGCACCAACAAGTTCGTTTCGGCCGACCTCGCGCGGGCCTCGTGGGCTCCACTCGTCTCAGACCGGCTGAGCGCAAGTACATGGGAACAGTTTACGTGGGGCGCAATCGGCACACAGCAACCGCCGCCGGGAGCGCCTCCGAGCTTTTCGCGATTGATCTGGTCCGATGAATTTAACGGCTCGTCAATCAACACCGCGAACTGGAGCTTCGAGACCGGCGGTGGCGGGTGGGGTAACAACGAGCTTGAGAACTACACGAGCCGGACAGAGAACGCACGAATATCAAATGGCACGCTCGTGATCGAGGCGCGGCGTGAGAGCTTCGGCGGCAGCGCGTATACCTCGGCTCGCATGAAGACGCAGGGCAAACAATCGTTCGGCATAAACACGTGGGTCGAGGCCAGCATCAAAGCGCCCCAGGGGCAGGGCATCTGGCCGGCTTTCTGGATGCTCGGCAACAGCATCAGTACGGTTGGTTGGCCCTCGTGCGGCGAGATGGACATTATGGAGATTCAGGGCCAGAACCCGTTCAAAAATTTCGGCACGATTCACTGGGCCGATCAGAACGGACAACATGTCTCGTTTGGTGGAATTTTCAATTCGTCGACGTCGCTCTCAGCGGGCTTCCACACGTACGCGATTTCACGCACCAGTACTTCGATCAAGTGGTACGTCGATCGCGTTCAGTATGCGGAGGCAAACATTTCGGGCGGCATCAACAGCACGTCTGAATTTCAGTCACCATTCTTCATCCTGCTCAACGTCGCCGTTGGTGGAAACTTCGTCGGGAGTCCTGACGGCACCACCGTGTTTCCACAGCAGATGCAGGTTGATTGGGTGCGAGTCTGGGGAAACTGAGACGGTCTTAGACACGCGGCAGCGCTTTGCACCTTTGCGCCTTTGCGTGAGAAATCCTTTCACGCAAGGGCGCTCAGGGCTGAACTTTCACTGTCACCGTGTTTGAGGTAAAAAAAAGGCCTACTTTGCAGCTCACGTTCACCTCGTTACTGTTCGCGATCTCATCCGGCAACTTCACGACGATTTGCTTGAGCCAACTGAAGTTTGGCACCGCGCCAAAATACTCAACGGGGAGTGAGAAACTCTGTCCCGTGGAAGTTTGCGCTTGGACCGCGATGGTTGAGAGCGGCTCACCTTGGGGCAGGTCCATATTAACTGCAAACAACGTGATGCGTGTGTGCTGGTCGTTGCTGAAATTGTGAGCATTCGTTACACCGAAAGGCTCGCTGGTCCACGTAACCGAATCGAGCGCGAGCGAGTGCAGCGAGTTTTCCTGCGTCAGCAGGACGGGCGTCTGAATGATCGTCAGTATTATCGGAATTGGCGTGCCGACAAAATTTTGCGTCTTATCGCCGCTGATGCTGCCTGAGGAGATCAAGATCGTCAGCGCCGGTTCGAAGGTATAGCCGGACTTCGATGCCTGAATGCTGATTTTGTGGCTCACGCCGCCTGCGTAATTCAAACTGTAATTTCCGCTCTGATCCGTAAAGGTGAGCTGCGTTCCAGTGACGTCGCTAATCACGATCACCAACGCATCGGCCATCGCATGGCCCGTGTTGTCCGTGACCGTTCCGGTAATGGTGAACGTCGTGGGCGCCTGGGCCACCGCGCGTTGGTATCCAGCGCTGACGATGAAACACAGGGCAAAGATCAGGCTTAGCAAGCGTGGGAGTTTCGAGGGTCTATTCATTTTCTTTCTAATACTGGCTTATTTGCTGGTGATTTCGTTCAGAGACGGGCCTGGGAGGCCGCTAGTATAACCGGATATCAGATGGCTGGCTAGCCAATCGGATTTCTATCCGTGTAATCTGTGGTTAAAAAGAGGAGGGACTAATCATGGTTACGGTTGGGTTGCTTGTTCGACTGGAAGCAAAGCCTGGCAAAGAGTCTGAGGTAGAAAACTTTTTGAAGAGTGGTCTCGCGCTCGTTCAGGAAGAACCCGAGACAACTGTTTGGTTCGCGATACGCATGGGCCAGTCGACCTTCGGTATCTTCGACGCCTTCCCAAGCGACTCAGGACGGCAAGCTCATCTCTCCGGCAAAGTCGCCGCGGCTCTGATGGCGAAAGCGCCGGATCTTTTGGCCCAGCCGCCAGTCATTGAAAACGTCGATGTACTTGCGGTGAAGCTCCCTTAACCACGGACGCGCATTAGATTACGCCCACACTCTCCGCGTGGCGGATGGCTTCGAGGCGGGTGTGGACGTCGAATTTGGTGAGGATGTGTTTGACGTGATTGTTCACGGTCGCGGAGCTGATGTTGAGTTGGTTGGCAATTCTTCGCGTACCGTAGCCCTTGGCTAAACTCTTCAACACTTCAACCTCTCGAGAGGTGAGGCGTGTGTTGATGCCATTGGCAGACAATGACCTCGCTTGCGTCCGTGCGAACTCACTGAATGCCTGTTCGAGTCGCTTGCGTATCTCGACTGGCCGAACCACATAGATCGCATGACGCACTCCGGAAACCGAGTCGTTCACGATCAGTGAAGACAAATTACACCAGAGCTTGCCGGTGCTGGTTTGCAGTCGCACGTCGAAATTCGTTTGCAAACGATTGTCAGCGACCGCACGTTCAATCACACAACGTTCGGAGCAGACAGGACCATTCTCATCCCAGCACTGAAAAATCTTATGACACTGAGCGCTCAGCACCTGCGCTTCACTTAGTCCAAACAGTTCGACCGCTGCTTTGTTCCAGGCACTGATCCGCCCCGCCGAATCCACGGCGAACGCTGCATCCGCCGTTCCGTCCACAAGCAAAAGAAACCGCTTAATACTCACTTGTGTTCACCTAATTAAGAATGACTCATTTAGTCTACAAAAATGAGCCGATTGGATTATTGACCTAAAGTGACGTTGGGATGAATATGTGCGCGCTTACCCCCAACATTTTACCTCGCTGAAAGTTGATAAAATGTCTTTACTCAACCGCGCATGAGTTGAAGTTTGCGACTCCCGACATGCAAACATTCCGCTTTTAGTTAACAAGATTGGTCCTCAAAACCAATCCTTCCTTCGGAATTGACGTCACTGTTTTCGAATTCAGAAGGCACTGAATGCTGTTCTGATTCGTGCCTCTTCGTCCGCCAAAATTAAGACGCATTTGCTTCTGACGATGCCCACGTCGTTTTGTGTTCTCAATGCGCGCGATCAGATCAGACGCACTTGCCCACCCGTAGCTGTTCGAACCAGGAAGGTAGCAAGCTCATGGACAACTCCAAGCCGGATCCCACTACTTCACTTTCCAGCACATTGGGATCCTAAGCTTAGAATTCCACGTGGACAAGTTGTC
>JADMIO011235799.1_pt1 | contig 36101 bp, 27 predicted proteins | sample 8958161 | NCBI WGS metagenome assembly JADMIO01 (sample SAMN16585339, study PRJNA669376) | soil metagenome | isolation source: Crop rotation soil | place: USA: Cullars Rotation, Alabama | collected 2011
CGCGACAACTTGTCCACGTGGAATTCTAAGCTTAGGATCCCAATGTGCTGGAAAGGCTGGTACAGTACTTCGAGCGCGCGCGCTTCGAGCTGCACCCTGAGCTGGCGGGCACCCCCTACGAGGTCCAGCTCGGCCACCTGGGCGTCGCCGCGCTCGAGGCCGAGGGCCGGCGGTAGCCCGATTTGAGACACGAGACACGAGACACGAGATGCACCACGCTTGTCTCCTGTCTCGCGTCTCCTGTCTCCCGTCTCCTATCTCAACGCTTCACCCAGGTTTGATGCTGCTATCAGTTTCGTTTGAGATCCAGGTGGTATGATAACAAGGCGCATGTGTGTGCGCCGCCAACGCGAGGGAGAACGAAGATGCTCTGGTTGATTTGGATCGCGATCATGCTGCTCACGCCGGTCTGCGCCGGCATCGGCGTCTGGCGCGAGGCCGGCGCGGCCCCGCGCGACGCGGCGGGCGCCGGCGGCGAGGGCAATCAAGGCTCGTAATCTTGGATAGACAGGCATGCTCGCGGCCTGAGGCATCACAAACCATGGCCTTGGATGTGCTATAGCGCTCTCTGGCCGATGGCTCGTCGAGCGAGGAGAGTTCGGTGGTAGGGTCAGCTCATTTGATCGGGACAGTTTTTGGCAACTATGAGCTCCAGGCGCTGCTTGGCGCCGGCGGGATGGCGAGCGTCTATCGCGGCTTCGACCGCAACCTGCGGCGCCCGGTGGCGATCAAAGTGCTGTCCGACCGAGCCGCGGCGCAGCCCGGTTTCGCCGATCGCTTCCGCCAGGAGGCGCTGCTGATCGCCGGCCTGCGGCACCCCAACATCGTGCAGGTGTACGATTTTGGCGAACAGGACGGCTATGTCTATATGGTCCAGGAGCTGCTGGCCGGGCCGACGCTGGAGCGCTGGCTGCGCGACCGTACGGCGCGCGGCGAGCGGCCGGCCCGCCAGGATGTCCTCTCGATCGTCGCGCAGCTGGCGGCCGCGCTCGACGCCGCGCACGGCGCCGGGATCATTCACCGCGACATCAAGCCCGGCAACGCGATCTGGAATGCCGCGGGTGCGCTGGTGCTGACTGATTTCGGGATCGCCAAGAGCACGATCACGCCCGGCAGCCATACTCAGCTCGGCATGGTCATGGGCACGCCCGACTATATCTCGCCCGAGCAGGCCCAGGGGCGTGCGCTGACCCCCGCCAGCGACATCTACTCGCTCGGCGCGGTGCTCTACGAGCTGCTTACCGGCGCCGTCCCATTCGACAGCGATACGCCAATGGGCGTGGTGATGAGCCATATCCAGGACCCGCCGCCCTCGTTGCGGGCGCGGCGCCCCGATCTACCGCCGGCCGTCGAGGCGGTGGTCCGGCGCGCGATGGCGAAAGACCCGGCCGAGCGCTTCCGCAGCGCCGGCGAGCTGGCGCGGTCGCTCGCGCAGGCCTGGCCGGCCTCGTTCGTGCCTGTCGCGGGGCCGGCGGAGCCGGGCATCCACGATCAGGCGACGCGCGCGTGGACCGGGGCGATGGCCCCCCGGCCAGCCGCGCCGTGGCAACCCGCGCAGCCCGCGCCGAGTCCATCCCCACGAGCTCCTTCGACGCGGCGGGCTGCGCCCGCTCGCCGCAGGCGCAGCCCGCTCCTGCCGGCGCTGGGCTTGGTGCTCATCCTGGCGCTGCTGGGCGGCGTGGCCCTGGTGGCCCGCGGCGCCGGGGAGCTGATCGGGTCCATTCCAAGCGTCGTGCTGCCTCCACTGGAGGCGACAGCGCCGGTCGTCGTGCCGCCAGCCCCCCCCGAGCCTACGGTCGAACCTACGGCCGAGCCGACCGCGGCGCCGGAGCCCACTGCCGAGCCAACCGCAACGCCCCAGCCGTCGCCGACGCCCGAGCCGCCGACGGCTGCCCCGCAGCCCACCGCCGCCCCCATCCCACCGGCTGAGCCATTCGAACAGGTGCGCAGGCTGCTCGTGGCCGGTACCGGCGACGGCCGCGCTGGCGAGTCCGGCAAGGAGCTGCTCGGGGAGCTCGACAAGGCCCGCCAGGCGCTCGACGGCGGCGACAAGAAGCGTGCGGCGGACCGGCTGCGCACGATCCAGAACAAGCTGAAGGACGGCGCCGAAAAGCAGAAGATCGACCGCGACTTCGCGCAACAGGCACTGGATGGCGTGCGCACGATCGCGACGACATATGGGTTGGACCTATCCTCGCGCGGCGGGGACTGAAGCCGCGGAAGGAGGATATCTTGTGGGGCCGCCGGGCCGCACACGCCGCTAAAACTGTGTAAGATTTCGGCAAGCGCCTGCAATAGATCATGTAGATTTACCGAGTTTTACATAGAGTGCAGGTGCCCCATGACGATGCCCCCGGAATTTGAAGCCCTTCTCCTGGCCGAACGCCCTCGGTTGATTCGCCTCTGCTCCCGCCTCTCGGGCAACCCACAGGCCGCCGAAGATCTCGCGCAAGAAACGTTGCTCCAGGCGTGGCGCTCCACCCATCGCTTATGCCACACGGAACAGCTATCGGCATGGCTGTCCGCCATCGCGCGAAACGTATGCTTGCACTGGTCGCGCCGGTATTATCGAGAGCAGGCGCAGCATACCCAGCCGCTACAGCCCGATGATGATGGCCCCGAGCGCTCGCTCGACCTGCTGCCAGACAGCTTTGAGCTTGAGTATGAGCTGGAGCGCGAGGAGCTGGCAACATTGCTGGATCGCGCCCTGGCGCTGCTTCCACCCGAGACACGGACGGTGCTGGTACAAAAATATATCGAAGAGCTACCGCACGCCGAGATAGCCGCGCACCTCGGTCTCAGTGAGAACGCCGTGGCGGTCCGTGTCCACCGGGGAAAACTGGCATTCCGGCGCGTGCTTGCAACCGAGCTTCGCCACGAGGCAGCCAGCTATGGCCTGGTTGAGGATGCTCCTAGCCAGTGGATAGAGACGCGGATGTGGTGTCTGTTCTGTGGGCAAGGGCGGCTGCTCATACGTCGGCAAGCGGCGCCCGACTCTATCTCTTTTCGCTGCCCTCGCTGCGCCCCTACCCCAGAAGTGCCCGAATCGCACTTCAGCCTGACCAACACATGTTTCGCGCAGCTTATCGGGCGACTCGCGCGGCCTACATCTATTGTGAATCGAACAAAAGCCTGGGCGCACGAGTATTTCACGCGTGCCCTTGCTGAGCAGTCGGTCCCATGCACCAATTGTGGCCGCCGCTCTCGCCTCCAAGTACTCGTACAAACAGCCACACCGCCAGATAGAGACAGCTTTCCTCTTCTTCTCGTGGAGTGTGTGGCCTGTGGCGAGGCGGTTTCGCAGTCCTTTACGGGGTTCCTCGCCGCTTTACCCCAGGTTCGGACCTTTTGGCACACGCACGGCCGTATTCGGATGCTTCCACATCAGATCACCACGGCTGACGAGCGCTCTGTCATGGTGGCACGTTTTGAGAGTCTGGTCAGCACAGATCAGCTCCATATCGTCGCCATACCCGATCCCGTTCATGTGCTCCGCATCGAGCAGGTGGCTGGGAGGAGGCGGTAACGGTGACGCTCCTTCGCCAGCGTAATTTCGGGCTCGCATGGTTTGCAGGGCTGATCTCGCTGATCGGCGACCGCGCTCTGCTGACGGCGCTCCCTTTCTATGTCTACCAGCAGACAGGGTCGACTCTGGCGACAGCGGCAATGTTTGCCGCGGCATATGTGCCGATGGTGCTGCTGGGCTCTGTTGCCGGTGTCTTCGTCGATCGCTGGAACCGCCAGCGGCTGATGGTGAACACCAGTCTGCTACAAGCCGCTGTGATAGCGCTGTTGCTCCTGGTACACTCCACGACGTGGTTTTGGCTCGCCTATGTGATCTTCTTTATCGAGACATGCCTGGCCATGTTTTTCCAACCCGCAGAGAGCGCCTTGCTGCCCCAGCTCGTCGAACCCGATCAGCTAGTTGCCGCGAATGGCTTAAACGCGCTGAATAATAATATCGCCCGCCTGATAGGCCCGCCGATTGGCGGGGTGGTGCTAGGCCTCTTTGGGCTGCCGGTCGTGGCGCTCCTCGACAGCGCGACGTTTCTGATCGCCGCCCTGCTGCTCGCGCTGATGAGGATCGCACCTCCTGCCGTTGCTCGCCCGGAGCGTGCTGCGCGATCGACAGAGTCATCAGTGGCTGATGTCTGGCGCGAGTGGATCGATGGCATGCGTTTCATGGGCCAGAACCGTATCGTCTTGATGCTGCTTGTCGTGGCCGGCGTAACGAGCTTCGGCGGAGCTATGTTCGATCCGCTGATCGACCCCTGGGTCCTGTCGGTGCTCGGCCGAGGGCCTGATGTCGTCGGCTGGCTATCGACGGCTGGAGCTGTTGGTGGGCTGATCGGCGGCGCGCTGTTAAGCCGGTTCGGGAAACATATACGCCCGATAGTATTGCTTGGGATCGGCAATATGCTCGCAGGCCTGCTATTACTGCTGCTCTACAATGTTTCGCTACTTCAGGCGGTGCTGGCCCTCGCGCTTGTCAAGAGTCTCCCCTTAGTCGCATCTAGCGCCGGGCTCGAAACCCTTTTCCAGATCAGCGTCGCCGACACCCACCGCGGCAGAGTCTTCGGGGCGGTCAACACCACCAACGCAGTTCTGGGATTGCTCGCGTTGGGGATAGCCGGTCTCTATGGCGAGTTGTTTGGGATCGTGCCTATATTGAGCGTTGCTGCCGGGCTGACGATCCTCTCGGGTGTGCTCGCGCTGGTGCTCCTGCCAAGGCACATCGCGCCGAACACGCAAGCGCAAGGCCCCGAGACGCTCGCCTCTATTGCCACTGAGTAAGACAAGGTTTCTGGCAACTTAACAGTTGAGAGGGGTGGGGGTTTGGCCCCCAAACCCCCACCCCTCTCAACCGAGTGTAAAGCCAGAGCTGCCTCTCAGAAACCTTGTCTAAGAACTTGAATATTCACTGCATATGTGACCGGGCGCACGCTCTGCTATACTATCCGTCATTCAGTTATGAGGGAATGCAAGAGGCTGGGGGTGCTTTCTCGGAAATCGAATACAATCTCGCCCCTAGCCTACCTGCGCCTGCTCGCCGGGGCGGTGAGCGTCGGGCTGGCATCCCTGGCCGTGCTCGAGGCGCTGAGCTGGCCAATGCTCGTGCTGGCGGTCGGCGTGACCGAGTGGGGGCATATCGTCGCGCTGCTGGCGCTGGCGCCCGCGCTGCCGGGCTGGCGCCGCGAGCGGGCCGGCCGGATCGGCGGGGCGCTGGGGCTGGCCGCGGCGCTGCTGGCGCTCTCGTCGCTCGGTCGCGCCGCGCGCCTGGCGCGTGTGCTACCTTCGCAGCTCGCGTCCGCCTTCGGCGCCGCGCCGCCGCGCGAGCTGCCGGGCGCGCCAGCCCGCCCGGCCCCGCTGGTCGCCGCGGATGTGCTGCGCGGCGTAGCCTCGCCGCCGGTGTGTCGCGGCCGCTACACCTATGTCACGCGGGGCGAGCGCGCGCTCCAGCTCGACCTGTACCAGCCCTGGGATCTGCCCGGCGCCGCGCCGGGGCTCGTGGTGATCCATGGCGGCTCGTGGCACCACGGCGACAGCGCGCAGATCCCGGCGCTCAACAGCTACCTGGCGGCGCGTGGCTATGTCGTGGCCGCGATCAACTACCGGCTCGCGCCCGACCACCGTTTCCCCGCCGCGCGCGACGACGTGCTGGCCGCGATCGCCTACCTCAAGGCCCGCGCCGGCGACTTCGGCCTCGACCCGAGCCGGCTGGCGCTGCTGGGCCGCTCGGCCGGCGGGCAGCTGGCTCTGCTGGTGGCCTATACCGCGCACGACCCGGCGATCCGCGGCGTGGTCTCGCTCTACGCCCCGACCGACCTGCGCTACGGCTACGAGCACCCGGCCCGTAAAGCCGTGATCGACGGCATCCCGCTAGTCGAGAGCTACCTGGGCGGCAGCCCGGCGACCATCCCCGACATCTACGACGCCGCCTCGCCGATCACCTTTGCCTATTCCGCCCCGCCGACGCTGCTGATCCACGGCGGGCGCGACGAGCTGGTCGCGCCGATCCAGAGCGAGCGGCTGGTCGAACGCCTCAGGGCGGCTGGGCGCCCGCACTACTACCTGCGGCTGCCCTGGGCCACCCACGGCTGCGACGTCAACTTCAGCGGGCCGAGCGGCCAGGTCAGCACCTATACGATCGAGCGGTTTCTGGCGGGGGTGATGGCCTGAGGACCGCTGAGGCGCTGGAGGGTGAGCGCGCTGAGGTCGATGCGGCGGACTCGGCGTTTGTCTCCGCGCTAGATGCCCCGAGCGCTTTTGAACGCCCGTACGATGAGAGGCGGTGGTATCATCGCGGCGGAGATCGTGACTGGCGAAGAAGATCGCCGTGAAATCGACGCAGGGGTGCTCAATTGACCGCCCATCCGTAGAATATCAGCGTTATCATCCAGGAAAGATGATGCGTTCGGTTTAGTGTATCCACACCAGGTCTCTCAACAGCATTGTGCAACACCGCTCTGCTGGGCGCTCCCGGCGCCAAAGCTCCCCCTCGTAAATATTCCGTGAAGATAGCGCGAAGATTGGTATGCTTCGGTTACATGCACCCTCTATACTCAAAATCTACGCGAACGAACGCACGTATCGAAGGGGACAACTCGATGACACTTCGGAAGAAAACATTATCCATCGTGTGCCTGACAGTGGTAGCCTTGCTTGTTGTGCTCTACGTCAGCTCGACGACCATTGTAATGGGTGGTTTCGCGCGAGTCGAAGATCAAAACACCCGCAAGAACGTGCAACGTGTCCTGGATGCGTACACCGATGAAATCGCGAAATTGAATATCACGGCCAGCGATTGGGCGACATGGGATGCCACCTATGCCTTCATCGAAGACGGCAACCAGGAGTACATCGACGAGAACGTCAGCGAGGCCACAACTGCACGGCTTGGCCTGAACGCGCTGGTCTATGTCCACTCGTCCGGCCGGATCGTGATCAGCAAGGGCTTCGATCCGAAGACGATGCAAGGCATCCCGCTCCCCGAGAGCTTTCAGGCCCACATCGTGCCTACCGACCCGCTGCTCCAGCACCCTGACCTCAAGGCCGGCGTCACCGGGCTGATGCTCCTCCCCGAGGGGCCGCTGCTGGTCGCCTCGCGGCCGATCCTCACCAGCAACGGCGATGGACCGAGCCGCGGGACATTAATCATGGGCCACTACCTCGATGCGCCGCTGCTCGAGCAGTTGGCCGATCGAACGCATGTCAATCTGTCGATGCAGCGCCTCGATTCAGCGCAGCTGCCGGCCGATTTTGATGCGGTGCGGGCGGCGCTGCTCCAGAGTGGAACGACCATCGTCCAGCCGCTGAACGACAGCACGGTCGCCGGCTACACCCTCGTGCGCGATATCTATGGCCAGCCCGCCCTCATCCTCCGCGTCGCGCTCCCGCGGCCGATCTATGAGCAGGGCCAGCTGAGCACGCGCTATCAGCTCATATCGCTGGTGGCGGTTGGGCTGGTCTTCGCCATCGTCACGCTCATCCTGCTGGAGAAATTGGTCTTGGCGCGCCTGGCGCGGCTGAGCGACGACGTCAGCAGCATCGGAGCCAGCGGCGACCTGTCGGTCCGCGCCGGAGTGAACGGCAGCGACGAGTTGGCGCACCTCGCGGGCGAGATCAATGGGATGCTGGGCGCGTTGGAGCATGCGCAAGCCGAGCGCGCACAGGCCGAGGCAGCGCTCTACCAGGCCAAGGAGGCGGCCGAGACGGCCAACCGGGCCAAGAGCGCGTTCCTGGCGAACATGAGCCACGAGCTGCGCACGCCGCTGACCGGCATCATCGGCTACAGCGAGCTGCTGCAAAAAGAGGCTGGCTTCCTCGGATACACCGATCTCATCCCCGACCTGGAGAAGATTCGGACCGCCGGCAACCACCTGCTCGCGCTGATTAACGACATCCTCGACCTCTCCAAAATCGAAGCCGGCAAGATGCAGCTGGCTCTGGAGCATTTCGATATCGCCGCGCTGATGTGCGATGTCGTCACGACCGCTCATCCCTTGGTGGAGAAAAACGGCAACCTGCTCCAGCTGCACTGCCCATCCGACTTGGGCACGATGTACGCCGATCTCACGAAGGTCCGGCAGATCCTTCTGAACCTGCTCAGCAACGCCGCCAAGTTCACCGATCAGGGTGCCATCACCATCCATGTCTCGCGCAGCCCGCTCGATGGCGCAGAGCAGATCTGCTTCCGTATCTCCGACACCGGCATCGGCATGTCGGCCGAACAGAGGACGTTGCTGTTTCAGGAGTTCACCCAGGCGAATGCCTCGACCACGCGGAAATATGGCGGCACCGGCTTAGGGTTGTCGTTGAGCCGTCGCTTCTGCCAGCTGATGGGCGGCTCGATCGACGTCGAGAGCGAGGAGGGCGTAGGCTCGACCTTCATTGTACAGCTCCCTAAGGCTGTTGCTGACTCGTCGGCCAGCGTCACGCTCGTGGCCCAGGATCGCGTGTGGGACGACCAACCGGTGCCGATACAGGCCGGCGCGCCCTCCGAGCAATCGAGCACGGTGCTGGTGATCGACGACGACCCGATGGTGCGCGAGCTGTTGCCGCGCTGCCTGGGCGGCCTGGGTGTGCATGTCGTGACGGCTGCAGGTGGCGAGGAAGGGCTGCGGCTCGCACACAGCTTATCCCCCGACTTAATTACGCTCGACGTACTCATGCCCGAGATGGACGGCTGGACGGTTCTGGCGACGCTCAAATCGACCCCGGCGCTAGCCAGCATCCCGGTGATTATGCTGACGATCGTCGACGAATGGAAAACAGGGTTTGCGCTGGGCGCCGTGGATTACCTGACCAAGCCGATCGATAGCGAGCGGCTGGTCGGCCTTGTCGACCGCCATCGCAGGGATCGGATCGCTGTCGATAGCGCCGCCGACTATATTCTGATTGTCGAAGACGACGCCCCGCTGCGCGAGCTGCTGCGGCGCAGTATTCAGCAGACCGGCTGGGATGTGCTCGATGTGCCGGATGGCCGTGCGGCCCTGGCGCAGGTTGCCGAGCGTCGCCCCGCCCTGATCGTTCTCGATCTCATGCTACCGGAGATCGACGGTATCCAGGTGATCGACGAGCTCTACGCCCGCCTCGACGGGCAGACGCCCCCGATCGTCGTGCTTACAGCCAAGGATCTCAGCCCGGCTGAGCGCGAGCGCCTGAACGGGTCGGTGGCGCAGATTCTTCAGAAAGGGTCGTATAGCAGCGAGGACCTGCTGCTCAACGTTTGTGACCTGATGCTGGCTACGATGCAGAGGCGTCAGTGGCTCCAGGAGGAGACCAATGCCTAACATTCTGATCGTCGAGGACGACGAGATGAATCGCGATATGCTGGCCCGCCATCTGAAATGGGAGGGCTACCAGGTTATTGCCGCCGCGAACGGAGTCCAGGCCGTGGCCCTGGCACGCTCGGAGCCGGTCGACCTGATCCTGATGGATATGGGGCTGCCGATCATGAACGGCTGGCAGGCGACCCAGCGGCTCAAGGCGGCGCCCGAAACGCAGGCCATACCAATCATTGCCCTGACCGCGTATGCCTTGATGGAAGATCGCGCCAGGTGCCTGAGCGCGGGGTGCAACGACTACGAGACAAAGCCGATCGAGTTCCCGCGCTTGCTGGCAAAGATGAAGCGGCTGCTGGAGGCCACGCCGAAGGCTAGCTCGCATCAGGGAGCGTCGCGATGAAGATCACCGTCGCAGCTGGTGCCGGCGAAGGGCCCACCGCCGTCGCCGCGTTCGACGCCGCTCTGCGCGCGGCGGGTGTGGAAAACTACAATCTTATCCCCCTGTCCTCGATCATCCCGCCGGGGAGCAGAGTCGAGCGTGCCGCCTTTGTCACCCCGGCGGACGAATATGGCCATCGTCTCTACGTGGTCATGGCCCGCTGCGACGAGCATGTCGCCGGCGCCGAGGCCTGGGCGGGCGTGGGGTGGGCGCAGGAGCCCGAGAGCGGGCGGGGCCTCTTCGTGGAGCTATGCGCGACGAGCAAAAACGACGTCGAGGCGGCGATCGAAGCGACGCTGGAAGCGATGATGGCCAGCCGCAGGCAGGTATATGGGCCTATCCACTACGAGCTCACAGGCGTCATGTGCCGGGGGCAGCCGGTGTGCGCCCTGGTCGTTGCGGTCTATCGAAGCGAAGGGTGGAGCTGACAGAGGAGGGGCGAAAGCTCGGCAGCATATGGGCCACATCACGCTCGGCGCGCTCCAAGCGCCCGAATCACTATCCGAAGATCCGTTTAAGCCATTTGATCCAAACGCCTATTTGCGCGAATATTACAGTTGCCTAGGCGAAGAGAATCGGGCGCTGCTGGCTTTTTTAAGCCAGGCATATGCTCGTATCTTTTCGGAGATAGATACTGCCAGTGTTCTGGAGTTTGGCGGCGGGCCGACGATCTACCAGCTGATAAGCGCCGCGCAATACCCGGTGTCGATCGACTTCAGCGATTATCTTGACGAGAACCTGTGCGAAGTGCGAGCCTGGCTGCGTAATCGACCGGAGCAGTTCTCCTGGGATGCTTTTATCCTGTATGCTCTCGCTCGTGAGGGGAAATGCGCGGATCGTGCCGCGCGAGAAGAGCGGGCCCAGCTGATTAGAAGCAAGGTGAAACGACTGATTAATTGTGACGCGAAAAAACCCGATCCCCTGGGAGAGAAGTGCCGGTCGGCATATGATATCGTGAGTGTTCACTTCGTACCCGAATCGATCACCACTGAAATGGTGGAGTGGGATCTTCTGATGGATAATATCGCGTCGCTCGTGCGAGCCCAGGGCTACCTGCTGATATGCGCTATCACGGGCGCCACGCACTATCGCGTCGGCGAGCGTTTCTTTCCAGCGGCGCCAATTTCGGCCGAGCTCCTGGAGGCACAGCTGGAGCGGCAGCACTTTTCGATCATCCTGGCCGACTCTATCGCTGCTGAACATACAGAGCAAGGGTACGACGGGATCTGTATGGTGTTAGCAAAGAAGGGCGATAGTTGATGTTCGCGCAGATCAAGGTTATCGTGCTCATCGTCGGCCTGACTCTGCTGTCGGGGTTCGCGGACTCGCAAGGGTTTCTGCACGCCGCGCATATCTGGGAGGGCAAGAAGGCCGTCTGGTCCGAGCTGGCCAAGTCCGCCCTTGGGTTCGGCGGCGGAATCATCTTATACTGGATCGCGCTGAAGTATCTGGCGGCCCATGTCACCGCGCCGGAAATGCAGACGATCATCTGGTTTGGCGTCACCATCGTCGGCGTGGCGGTCGCGAGCGGTAAGTTTGCCTACTGGCAGCGCGCAGACCAGCTGGTGGCCGTCGGCGTGGTCCTTGGCATCAGCTGGCTGCTCGTCCGAACTGGTGGCTAGTGCAGTTTTGAGTTCTGAGTTGCGCGCTCCGCGGGCTGGTGGGAGCAAAGCGGCTTTGATGCCCAAATGGGTCGCGCGGAATTGCACTTGATAAGCAATGGGCCGGTCAAGCCATCAGATTTGTTGATCCACGAAGGCCGCCAAGACCACGAAAAACGGTTACATAGGCTCTTGCCCGGCCTTCGCGATCTTCGTGAACTTCGTGGATCAGAATGCTTGATCGCTGCTCTAGCTCGTGACCGGCTCGGTTCGCTGCTCGATGTCGGCGATCCGTATCTCGCGGCCAGCCTCGGCGCTCATCAGCAGCGCCTCCATCATCTCCTGCACGATCAGGCCGTGGCGCAGCGGCGCGCTGCAGGGGATGCCCTCCAGGATACACCCGATAAAGTGATCGGTCAGCAAGTCCCATGTGTTCAGCTGTTTGGGCAGGTCGACCGTGCCGTCGACGGGGGCGCCAGCGATCGTGCGGTAGATCGTCAGCGGGTTGAAGCGCGCCCCGGCTTCGGTGCCGAACAGCTCGATCTGGACCTCGTCGGCCTGGTGCGAGGCCCAGAAGCTCTCGACCTGCAAGGCCGCGCCGTTCTCGAACCGGATCAGGCCGCCGGCGTAATCATCCGCGGCGTACTGCGCGGCATATTCCGGCGTCTGCGGGCGCCACTCCCAGTAGCCGATGCCGCGCGGCCCAAACTTCGCGCCAGCGAAGCCGCTGACGCTGATGGGCTTCGGCATGCCCATGATCCACCACGCCGCGTCGAGCATATGCACGCCCATGTCGCGGAACGCCCCGCCGCCTTTAAGAATAAAGCCGGGGTTCCAGGAGGGGATGCCGCTGCGGCGGATGCTGCGCGCGCGAGCGTAGTAGATCTCCCCAAAGGCGCCATCGGCCGCGTTCTGGCCCAAATACGCCGTTCGCGGGTCGAAGCGCAGCGAAAGCGACATCATATTGACGACCCCGGCCGCCTCGGCCTCCGCCACGATCTGCGCCGCCGCGGTCACCGAGTCGGCCAGCGGCTTGGTCACCAGGACGTGCTTGCCGTTGCGCACGGCCTCGAGGGCCACCGGCACATGGAACTGGTTCGGCGTGCCCACGAAGACCGCGTCCACGTCGGGGGCGCGGCAGACCTCCCGGTAGTCGGTGTAGAAGCTTACCGGATGCGATAGCTCGCCGGCGAACTGCCGCATCCGATCCTCGTAGAGGTCGCACAGCGCCACGATCGCGCCGCGCGGGTGGCGGTCGATCGCTCGTCCGTTGACCTTCCCGATCCCCATCCCGACGATCGCTACACGCACGCGTTCCATCTTTCGCCTTTCTACGGTCCTTCAGATAGCCATTAAAAAGTGGGAGGGAGATTTTGGGGAGGGCCTGCGGCCCTCCCCAAAATCTTCCGGTATTGATAAAGAGAGCAGCTATGCGCCGTTCTGGCGCTCGTGAATCGCCCGCCACACCCGCTCCGGCCGCAGCGGCATGTCCAGGTGGCGGACGCCGAGCGGGGCGAGCGCGTCGATCACCGCGTTGACCAGCGCCGGTGTGGAGCCGATCGTGGCGGCCTCGCCAATGCCCTTGGCCCCCAGCGGGTTGTGCGGCGTCGTGGTCACGGTCTCGCCGAGGGTGAACTGCGGGAAGGTGGCGGCCCGCGGCAGCGCGTAGTCCATCAGCGAGCCGCTGAGCAGCTGCCCGCTCTCGTCATAGACCACCTCCTCCAGCAGCGCCTGCGCGATCCCCTGCGCCAGCCCTCCGTGGACCTGGCCCTCGACCAGCATCGGGCTGATCCGTGTGCCGCAGTCGTCCACACTGTAGTAGGCGCGGATCTCGACCGCGCCGGTCTCGCGGTCGACCTCGACCACGGCCACATGCGTCCCGAATGGGTAGATCAGCGTCGGCTTGAAGAAATCGCTCGCCTCCAACCCCGGCTCGATCGTATCCGGGAGCGCGTCGGTGTAAGCCTGCTTGGCGATCTGCGCCAGCGTCAGCGCCTTGGCCGGCACGCCCTTGACCTGATAGCGCCCGGCCTCCATGACCACGTCGTCGGGCGCGGCTTCGAGCATATGCGCCGCAATCTGGCGAGCCTTGTCGCGCACCTTGCCGGCCGCCCGCACCAGCGCCGACCCGCCGACCGCGATGCTGCGGCTGCCCATGGTGCCGATGCCCATGGGAGTGTTGGCAGTGTCGCCGTACTTGACCACAATCTGGTCGAAATCCACGCCAAGCTCGTCGGCGAGGATCTGGGCGAAGGTCGTGCCGCCGCCCTGGCCGTGCGGCGAGATGCCGGTGAAGACATTCACCGACCCGCTCGGATCGACGCGCACGACCGCGCTCTCGTACGGGCCGAAGCCGCACACCTCCACATAGCTGGCGATGCCGATGCCGAGCAGCCGGCCGCTCCCATCGGCGCGGCGGCGCGCCTGCTCCGCGCGCAGCGCGGCATAGTTCGAGATCTCCAGCGCCCGGTCCAGCGCCCGCTCATATTCGCCGCTGTCGTACTTCGAGTAGACCGGCGTCTGGTAGGGGAACGCGTCCGGCGGGATGTAGTTCTTGCGGCGGACCTCGGCCGGGTCCAGGCCGAGCTCGGCCGCGATGATATTCATCATCCGCTCGATGTAGTAGGCTGCCTCGGGCCGGCCGGCGCCGCGGTAGGCCGACACCGGGGTGGTGTTGGTGAACACACAGGCGATCTCGATATCGACCACCGGGATCTTGTAGACCCCGACCGCCATCAGCCCGGTCAGGTTGGGGATGAACGGCACGACCGGGTAGGCGCCCAGGTCGGCGACGATGCGCACCCGCAGCGCCGTTATCGTGCCGTCGTCCTGCACGGCGGCCTCGTAGTCGGCCACCTGCGCGCGCCCGTGGGTTGTCGAGAGCATATGCTCCAGGCGCGACTCGACCCAGCGCAGCGGCGCGTTGAGATGGCGCGCCATAGCCGCGACCAGGATATCCTCGGGGTAGACGCCGGCCTTGACGCCGAAGCCGCCGCCGACGTCCGGGGCGATCACACGCACGACATTCTCGGGCAGCCGCAGCGCCGCGGCTATACCGCTGCGAAACCCGTGGGGCGCCTGGTTGCTGGACCAGATCGTCAACCCGCCGGTCGTCGGGTCGGGGGCAGCGACGATCGCGCGGCCCTCCATCGGCACGCCGGCCAGCCGCTGGTTGACCATATGCTGCCTGACGACGTGCGGCGCGCTCGCGAAAGCCGCGTCGGCGTCGCCTTGCTTGACCTTAAAGGTATGTTCGAGATTGTTCGCGAAGGTGTCGAACAGGCGCGGCGCGCCCTCCTCGCTGGCCTTCAGCATATCGACCACCGCCGGCAGCGGCTCCCACTCGACCAGCACCTCGGCGGCGGCGTCGGCCGCGATCGCGGGAGTGCTGGCGATCACCGCGGCCACCGCCTCGCCGACATGGCGGACCCGCCCGGTCGAGAGCGCGTAGTGGGTGGGCAAGTTCTCGACCGATGCCCCGGCGGCCGAGCCGCCCTCGCCGCCGCTGCCGAGCGCCATCGGCTCGCAGAGCGGCGGCAGATCTTCGCCCGTGACGACAGCCAGGACGCCGGGGCGGCCGCGCGCCGCCTCTGTGGCGATGCTTGCTATCTTCGCGTGGGCGTAGGGGCTGCGGACGAACGCGACATGCTGCATGCCCGGCAGCTTCAGATCGCCGACGTACGAAGCCGCGCCGGTGATCAGCCGAGGGTCTTCCTTGCGCTTTACTTTCGCGCCAATCAGCGATGCGTAAGCCATAGCGACGCCTCTCTTTACGGTATTTTCGAACGGTGTGCAGAGTATAGGTCAAGTCGGCGATCCGCACAAGTCGCGCCTAGTCCTTTCGACATATTCGGCGGCTACGCCTTCCATCCCGCCTGAATAGCGCCTTGTGCCGATGCGCCGCGGCCGCCGCTGAGCTACCATATCCCCGGATAGTGATAGAAAGGAAAGCTCCATGCTTCAGCATCATACGACTGACACGCGGATCACCGCGCCGCTGACCGAGCACGATCGGCCCGGGCCGCTGGCCCGGCTCGACCCGCGCGCCGCGCTGCGCCGCGCGTTCGCAGCCAACCGCTCGCTGACCCTGCTGGGCGTGCTCATGCTGATCACGCTGGCGGTCTCGCTCGTCGGCCTGGCGCTCGACCCGCGCGTGATCACCGGCGCGCCGGCCTGGCTCAAACCGTTCAAGTTCGCCGTCTCGATCGCGATCTACTCGTTCACCCTGCTCTGGATGCTCAGCTTCGTGCATGGCCGGCGGTTTCTGGTCAAGATGGTGTCGTCGCTCACCCTGCTGGCCTTTATGGTCGAGATGATCGTCGTGATCACCCAGGTGCTGCGCGGGACGATCAGCCACTTCAACGCGGCCAGCGCGTTCGACCAGGCGCTTTTCTCGACTATGGGCATGTTCGTCATGCTGATCTGGGCGATGAATCTAGTCGCGGCGCTCCTGCTGCTGTTCCAGCGCCTGCCCGACCCGGCGTTCGCTTGGGCGCTGCGGCTGGGCCTGCTGCTGACGCTGGCCGGCGCCGCCTCGGGTTTCCTGATGGTCCGGCCCACCCCGGCGCAGCGTGCCGCCCTGGAGGCCAGCCAGCCCGTCGCAGCGATCGGGGCGCACAGCGTCGGCGTGGCCGACGGCGGCCCCGGCCTGCCGATCACCGGCTGGAGCACAGTTGGGGGTGACCTGCGGGTCGGTCACTTCGTGGGGCTGCACGGGCTCCAGGCTCTGCCGATCGCCGGCTGGCTGCTGACGCGCCGCCGCGCGCGCCGGCTCGGCGACCGCCGCCGCGTGGCGCTGGTGTGGGTGGCGGGGCTCAGCTACCTCGGGCTGATGGTGCTGTTGCTCTGGCAGGCGCTGCGCGGGCAGCCGCTGATCGCGCCCGACGCGACGACGCTGCTGGCCGCGGCCGCGTGGCTCGGCGCCACGGCCCTCGCGGCCGGCGCGATTGTCGCCCACGCTCGCCCGTGGGGGCCGAGATCGCCCCAGGGCAGTTTCGAGTGACAAGTGACGAGTGTCGCTTTCCGCTGACAACGCTCATCATCGAAGCTTCATTGTCATGCTGACCGCAGGGAAGCATCTCGCTGGAATCAGGGCCCTCACCGTTGAGGATTCGGGGAGATGTTTCACTCCGTTCAACATGACAATGGAGCGACGGTGTTCTCATTGCCGGCAATATGCTATAGGGTATGCTTGTAGACGAACAACGAGCATGTGTGAATGAGGAAGATCTATGCTTGAAACGATCTTCTCCCTCAGCAGCCTGCTGGTGCTGCCGTTCTGGCTGCTGATGATCGCGCTGCCGCACTGGAGCTGGACCCGCCGCATCGTCCGGTCGCCGCTGATCGCCGCCGGGCCAGCCGCGCTGTATCTGATCCTGGCGCTGCCGCGGCTGGGAGCGCTCCTTCCGGCGGTGCTCAGCCCAACGCTCGCGGGCGTCGCCGCGACGCTTGGGACGCCGGCGGGCGCGGCGCTCGGCTGGGCGCACTTCCTGGCCTTCGACGTGCTAGTCGGCCGCTGGGCCTACCTCGACAGCCGCGAGCGAGGGATCAGCGCATGGATCATGGCGCCGGTGCTGTTCTTCATCCTGATGCTCGGGCCGATCGGGTACCTGCTCTACCTCGGCGTGCGCGCGATCCAGGTTGCTCGGCGGCGCGGCGTGGCAGCGGCTGCGGCATAGCGTAATGCCGGATGGCCGGACAAGGCGTATAATGACGCTATAGCGTGACAATGAAACTTCAACGGATTTATCGGATTAGAAAACGGATATAACCGAGTCGCTGCTTCCGTTATATCCGTTCAACATCAGTTCTATAGTCTTTCAGATAAAGATTTGGGCGGGTGGGGTTTTGGGGAGGGCCACAGGCCCTCCCCAAGCTCCTCCCCCTCTCAGATTCTTTTTCTGAAGAACTATATCAGTTGAAATTGTCGTCGCAGTGATAATCTCGGAGAGATATGACGACACGCGCGCACAAGCTGCTTGCGGCGTTCGCCCGGCCGCCCGATGTCGCGAATGTCGAGGTCGGGCGGCTGGTGATGTGGGCCGGTCTGTTGGCGAGCGGTCTGCCCTGCGGCTTGCTGCTCCTGGTTGGGATCGCCAACGGCCTGCCGCTGGTGACCACGGCGCTCTACAGTGCGCTGGTCGCGCTCTACCTGGCGCTGCTGCTGGCGATCGACGTCCCGTCGCCTGTCTCGCGCTGGATCTGGCGCCACCTAGGGGCCTTCCTGCTGGCGCTGGGCCTGGTGTGCCTGGCGATGCAGTCGCTGGTGGACGACTCGTTCCTGCAGCCGATCATCTTTCTGGTGCCACTGGCCTACCCGGCGCTGGTCTACCCTCCCGCGCGGGTGGCGGCGGTCGGCCTGTTCTATCTCGGGCTGATGAATCTCGGCATCTGGCTGAGTGGCCAGCGCCACCCGATCGCGTTTCTGTTCCCGACCTTCGGCTATGGGACGTTTATGGCCTTCACGTATGCCTTCACCCAGCTGTCGATTCAGCAAGCCGACGCACGCCGCGAGGCCGACCGGCTGGCGGCCGACCTGGCGCGGCAGCGCGACTATCTGCGACGGCTGGTCGAGATAACCGCCACCCTGACGCGCGACCTCGACCTCGACACCGTTCTGGGGCAGGTGGCGGCCGCGGGCCGGGCGCTGGCCCACGCCGGGCAGGCGCGCGTCTGGCTCCGCGCGGCCGATGGCCAGAGCGCCGGAATCGAGCTCGTCGCTTCCGCGCCGCAGTCGGCGGAGCAGGCTGTCACGCCGGCCGTCGAGCGATGGAGCGTCATGCCGGACGATCGGGTCGCCGTCGCGGCCGCCGATGCGACTCTGGTGCTTCCGCTGGTGGCCAAAGGCGCCTCGATCGGGGCGCTGGAGCTGTGCGACCCCGGCGGGGCGGCGTTCTCGGCCGAGGATGCTGCACTGTTGCAGCCCTTCGCCGACGCCGCCGCCCTCGCGATCGAGAACGCGCGATTGTACGAGCAGGCCCGCATCTCGGCCACGCTGTCCGAGCGCAACCGGCTGGCGCGCGAGCTGCACGATACGATCGCCCAGGGGCTGACCGCCGTGACGATGCAGCTCGAGGCTGCCCAGCGCAGCTTCGAGCGCGACCCCTCCCGCGCGCGGGCGCGGATCGGCCGCGCCCACGAGCTGGCGCGCGAGTCGCTCGAAGATGTGCGGCGCAGCGTCTGGACGCTGGCCGCCCCGTTGATCGACGGCCAGGCCCTGAGCGACGCCCTCGACGAGCTGACGCAGCGCTTCGCCGCCCGCACCGGCGTGGCCGCCAGCTATCGCCACGCCGGCCCGCCGCCCGACCTCGGCCACGCCGCCGCCACCCAGGTGCTGCGGATCGTTCAGGAGGCGCTCCAGAATGTCGAGAAGCACGCGCAGGCCTGCGTGGTGGCCGTCGGCTCGGAGATGAGCGCCGGCGGTCTGCGCGTCTGGGTTCATGACGATGGGGTCGGATTCGGGCCGGAGGTGGCGCCGGGTGATGGGACGGCCGGCAACGGCTTTGGGCTGCTTAGCCTGCGCGAGCGGGCCCGGCTGGCCGGCGGGGCGCTTCAGGTCGCGAGCGAGCTCGGCGCGGGAACGCGGGTCGTGGTCACTATTCTGCGGCGAGGGGTGGCGCATGATGAGGCCTGACGAGCCACCTACGCTCGCAGGTGAAGATAATCGAGGAGCGAGGGTCATGAATGAAGCCAAGCGCATCCTGGTGACCGGAGCGACGGGGAAAGTCGGGCGGGCGTTTATCGACCGGGTGCTGAGCGATCCCGCCTACGACGCGGTCGTGATCCGAGCGCTCTGCCACAACCGCAGGCTGGGCCAGAGCGAGCGCCTGGAGGTGATCAGCGGCTCGATCGAGCATCGCGAGGTGGTCGATCAGGCCATGCAGGGTGTCGGCCATGTGGTCCATCTGGCGACGTCCAAGGAGATGCCCGAGACGATCATGGACGTTGCGGTCAAGGGGCTGTTCTGGCTCTTGGAGAACTGTCGGACCAATAGCGCTTTCAAACAGTTTCTGATGGTCGGCGGCGACGCCGGCATCGGCCACTTCCACTATCCGCGCCCGGCCCCCGTCACCGAGGTGCAGCCGCACTCGGCCTACCCCGGCTGCTATGCGCTCTCTAAGGTGCTCGAAGAGGTGATGCTGGAGCAGTATTACATCCAGTACGATCTCAACGGCTGCTGCCTGCGCGCCCCATGGATCATGGAGAAGGACGATTTCAAGTACCAACTCTCCTTCGGCGATGATGTCTTCGGCGGGCCGCGCTGGCGCGATCTGGTCGGGCCTGAGCAGGCCGACGAGTATATACGGACGAAGACAGTGCCCGTCATGCTCGACTCCGTGGGCGAGCCGATGCGGCGGAACTTCGTGCATGTGAGCGACCTGGTCGACGCGCTGCTCAAAGCGATCGACCAGCCGAAGGCGCGCCAGCAGACCTTCAATATCTGCATGGACGAGCCGGTCGATTACCGGAAGATGGGCGACTATCTGGCCGCCACGCGCGGCTACCCTACGGTCGAGATTCCGACGCCGTATTACTCGACCTGGCTCGACAACGCCAAGGCCAAGCTGCTGCTCGACTGGCGCCCGCGCTACGCCCTCGAGCGACTTATCGACGAGGCCTTCGACTACCGGCGGGCCGCGGACGACCCGCGGATCGTCTGGTATCCCGGCTGACCATCATCTTGGCGCATCACATTAATGCTTTTGTTGCTTGGTGGTGCTTGTCCGCCCGCGGGCGAACAAGCACCACCAAGCAACAAGAAAGAAGAGTACCGCTCTGCCGAAGGCAAAATGTCCTAATGGCGCAGCTCCGCTCAGTTAAAAGGGTTTCATCATGGCCATTCGTATCTTGATAGTCGAAGACCAGCGGATCGTGCGCGAGGGGCTGCGGGCCGTGCTGGAGGACGAGGGCGAGATCGCGATCGTCGGCGAGGCGGCCAACGGCCAGGAGGCGATCGACCTGTTCGCCCGGCTCAAGCCCGACGTGGTGCTGATGGACTTGCAGATGCCGATCGTCGACGGCCCCGAGGCCACCCGGCGCATTCGCGAGCTGGCGCCCGACGCGCATATCCTGGTGCTGACCACCTACGCCACCGACGAGTTCATCTTCAAGGCGCTGCGGGCCGGCGCGCGGGGCTATTTGCTCAAGGACGCCTCGGTCGACGAGCTGATGGCCGCGATCCGCACCGTGCATGCCGGGCAGACGCTGCTGGCGCCGGCGGTTGCGGCGCGTCTGGTCATCGGCGTCAGCTCGGGCGGCCCCGAGCCGCTGACGCCGCGCGAGCTCGAAGTGCTGAGGCTGATGGGCCAGGGCCGCAGCAACGCCGAGATCGCCGACATGCTGGCGATCGCGCCGCGCACCGCCAAGGTCCACGTCCAAAACATCCTCAGCAAGCTCGGGGCGACCAACCGGACCGAGGCGGTGAGCATCGCGGTGCGGCAAAACCTGATCAGCTTATAGGGATTAGACACGCCCTCAGATAAGGAGATGATCCCCTAACCAATAATACCCCGCCGCGTTCTCGCGGTTGACCACCCCGCCATCCATGCGGATGAACTTCGGCACGCTCTCCTGATCGCCCCTGGTCGCCAGGAAGTAGCCGATCCAGAGCGCCCCGCCGTGGATGCGGCCAGTCGGGTTCAACACCGTCGCTACAAGGTCGCCGCTGGCGACGGCTGCGCACGCTTCCTGCATCCCGTCGACCCCGCCGATCGTCACCTGGCCCTGCCTGCCGGCCTTCTGGACCGCGCGCAGCGCCGCGATGGCCATGTCGTCGTTGTGCAAGAACCCGGCCCGCACATTCGGGTAGCGCTCCAGCAGCGGCTCCCAGAGCTTGGTGGTCTTATCGACATCCCAATCGCCCGGCGTCTCGTCCACGACTTTGATGCCAGGGTGGCGCTCGATCACGCGGTGAAAGCCGCGCGCCCGGCCCTGCGCGCCGGTATGGGTGAGCTGCCCTTGGGTATGAATGATCTCGAAGCTCTCGCTCTGGACCGCGTCGATGATCGCCTGGGTCACCTGCTCGCCCATCCAGACATTGTCCGGTTCCAGGAAGGTAACCACGCCCAGGCCGATCAGGTCGTCGGCCAGGCGCGTGTCCATGTCGATCACATGGATGCCGCGCGCGACCATCCGGCGCACCGGCTCGAAGTAGGCGTTCACTGCGGCGGGGTGGATGGCGACAAAATCCCACTGCTGCTCGGCGATCTCCTCCAGGTCCTTGCGCTGCTTGTCCACGCTGAACTCGCCGTCGTAGTTGACGACGTCGATCCCGAGCAGCCGCCCGAGGAACTGGGAGGTATCGCGGCCGCGCGCGTTCCAGCTGCCCTTGAGGCCGTTGTGCGAGAATGCGGCCCGCAGGCGCGGCCGCGGCGTCGGCACGATCCGCTGGACCTGCTGGTCGGCCGGCTGATCCTGGGATGCGCAGCCGCCGAGCGCCAGGCCGGCCAGCGCGCCGGCCAGCGCGAAGCCGCGCACGAAGCCGCGCCGGTCGAGCGCGCGGCCCTCGCCCAGCGATTGGAGCGCCTGCGCCGCAGCCACCTCCATCGGCGTGAATGCGTTCTCCGGGTTGGGCTGATCGAATAGCGTCATACGATTGCTGGTATAATAGTGCTACCCATGTGCCTGTTGCAGGAGTCACCACCCCGAGTGGCTGGAGGTCGAGCGCAATGAACGGCGAGCGATACCAGCAGACCTGGTCGCAGATTGGCCGCTACGATCTGATCGGCGAGATCGGGCGCGGCGGGATGGGCGTGGTCTACCGCGCCTACGAAGCGGCGCTCGACCGGACGGTCGCGCTCAAGCTGCTCGCGCCCGACCTGGCGGACCAGCCGGGCGTCGCCGCGCGGCTGCGCCGCGAGGCGATCAGCGCGGCGCGACTGCGCCACCCCAATATCGCGCTGCTCTACGAGTTCGGTCAGTCGGATGAGACGCCGTTTCTGGCGATGGAGTATGTGCCCGGCTCGTCGCTGCGCCAGCTCCTGGCGGCCGGCCCGCTGCCGATCGAGCGAACGATCGAGATCGTCGACCAGATCGGCGCCGCGCTCGACTATGCGCACCGCATGGGGATTGTACACCGGGATGTCAAGCCGAGCAACATCCTGGTCGGCCCCGGCGATCACGCCGTCCTGATCGACTTTGGCCTGGCCGATATCGCCGGGAGCACGCTGCTGACCGCCGACAGCGCGGTGCTGGGCACGCCCCACTACATGGCGCCCGAGCAGGCGGCCGGCCGCGGCGCCGACGCGCGCAGCGACCAGTACGCACTCGCCGCAGTCACCTACGAGATGCTGACGGGCGTGCCGCCGTTCCATGGCCGCGCCGCCACGGCGGTGGTCCACGCCCATATCTACGATCTGCCGCCGCCGCCGACCGAACAGCGCCCGACTCTGCCGGCGGCGGTCAACCGGGTGCTGCTGCGCGCGCTCGCCAAATCGCCCTACGACCGCTACCTCTCGCTGGAGGAGTTCGCCGCCGCGCTGCGGGCGGCCCTCGCCCCACCACCTGCCGCGCGCTCGCGCTGGCCCAGCGCGCGGTGGCGCCTGCTGCTGGGCGCGGCCGGCGGGCTTGCGCTGGCGCTCGTGGCCCTGCTGGCGGCGCTGCTGCCACGCGGCTCGGGCGGCGAGGGCGCGCTCCGCGTGAGCGCACACACCACGCCGCGCGGCGATATTCCGCTCCCGCGGCAGGTGATCTGGACGTATGCTCCTGAGCCAAAGCTGATCGGCGGGCCGGCGCCAGTGGCCGCGGACGGCACGCTCGTGCTCGGGACGCTGGATGGCGATATCATGGCGCTGCAGGCTGCGAGCGGCGAGGTGCGCTGGCGCCAGGGCAATGGAAAGTCGAGCTATGGCGCGCCGAGCGTGGGCGCGAGCCTGGTCTTCGTCGGCAACAGCGACGAAGAGGTGCTTGGGCTTTCGCTCAGCAGCGGGGAGCCGAACTGGCGACGCCGGGTGACCGGGCTGGCGTTGCAGCCGCCGACGCTGGACGGCGATCGGCTGGTCGTGACGACCGACAAAGGCTACATCTACATGCTGCAAGCCGGCAGCGGCCTGGTGATCTGGAACCGGCCGCTGGCGACCGGCGCGCTGGCCCCGGCCGCCGGAGCCGAGCGGGTGTTCGTGAGCGCCGGGCGCAAGCTGTTCTCGCTCGACGCCAGCAACGGCGCGGTCGAGTGGGAGTACCCGGCCGACGACACCATCACCACCCGCCCGGTGATCTTCGAAGACCTGGTCGTCGTCGGCACCGAGCGCGGGCTGTTGCTCGCCGTCCGGATAGCAGACGGCGAGCTGCACCTGCGCTACCAGGCCGGCGGCCCGCTAAGCGTCGCGCCGGCGGTGGGCGCCAATGCGATCTACCTGGCCGACCAAAGCGGCGCGCTGACGGCGATCAGCCCCGTCAGCGCGAGCGTGCTGTGGCGCTACGAGGCTGGGATGCCCATAACGACATCGCCCCTGCTTCTGGCGGATAATCTCTATTTTGGGACCGCCAATGGCCTGTTCTACGCCCTCGGCGCACGCGACGGCCGCCAGATCGCGCGCCTCCAGCTCGGCGGCAGCGTGCTATCCGCGCCGGCGATCGACCATGGACTGATCTTTGTGCGCGCCGACAAGATCTATGCTCTGGGCTCCTAGAGATAGGAGATGGGAGATTGAGTACTATCTCCTATCTCTGATCTTCCGAACAGGGTTTTCGATGATTACCAGCGCCGCGCTACTGCTCGAACAACCCGATGGCTCGATCGCCGAGATTCCGCTGCTCATGGAGCGCACAGTGCTTGGCCGCGCGCCGGAGTGCGATGTCGTGCTGGAGGGGCGCCTGATCTCGCGCCAGCACGCCGCGATCAGCCGCGCGGGCCAGGTCTACACCCTAGAAGACCTCGACAGCCACAACGGGACCACCGTCAACGGGCAGCGCCTGACCGCCCCTTGGCAGCTGCGAAACGGCGACCGGATCGAGCTTGGCGGCATCGGACGGATCATCTTCGCCGACGGCGACGCGACCAGCACGCGGCCCCAGGCGCCTGCGATCGGGATCTGGCTCGACGCCGCGATCCAAGATGTCTGGGTCGACGGGCAGCGCCTCATCCCGCCGCTCTCCTCGGCGCAGTTCGCCTTGCTCCAGGCGCTGGCCGCCCACCTCGACCAGATCTGCTCGCGCGCGGAGGTCGTCGCGGCGGTCTGGCCCGGCGCCGCCGATGGCGTCTCCGACGAGGCGATCGACGCGCTGATCAAGCGGGTGCGCGCCCGTCTGAGCGAGGCCCCCGGCGGCCAGCGCTACCTGACGACGCTGCGCGGCCGCGGCTTGATGCTCCATAGTGCGGCAACAGCACCTCGCGACAAGTAATGCCGAGTTGCGTTCAAACCTTCCATATATTGCGTGTTGCGTTTTCCGTAATACGTGAGCGATGCAGACCTTACGAAATACCCAGTATGTGAGCCGTTCTCGCGCCCACCTCGCGCCCACCTCGCGCCCGCTTCGTGTCGGCCGGCCGCCCAGCACCGCGCCGTTCGATCGTCTATACTCCTTACACTTATCCCAAATCCCTACAATAACCGCGTGGCCTGAATAATGGCCCCCTGTTCGGTTCAATCCGTTGAGCCTCAGCTATGATCGTACACCTGTCGCCGGGGCGGGTGTCGCAGATGGTTGGCCGATGTTTGGCCATATAGCTAAAGGAGACGGTAATGGCTGACGAACGAGACGGCGGCGCGCAACTGTCGGAGTACATGGATTTCATGAGTCGGCGCGGCTTCCTGAAAGGCGCCGCGCTGGCAAGCGCCGCCAGCTTCTTGGCGGCCTGCGCTGGGAGCGCGGCCCCGAGCGCATCCCAGGGCGCCGCGTCCGGCGGCAACGCCTTCGGCAAGCCGCTCAAGGCCGCGTTCTCCAACGCCGGCTTGGGCGCGACATGGTGCGCCCAAGGGAAGCAGACCGCCGAGCAGTGGGGCAAGTGGCTTGGGGTCGAGGTGACCTGGTTCGACGGCGGCCTGAGCATCGACAAGCAGCGCAAGGCGATCGACGACATGGCCGCCAAGCAGTGGGACTTTGTCGCCATCCAGCCCTTCGGCATCGACACGCTGGTCGACCCCGTCAAGCAGATGATCAGCAAGGGCATCCCGGTGATCCAGATGGACACGACTATCTCCAAAGACGACATCGGGATCACCACCTTCCTCGAGCCGGACAACGTCCTGATGGGATCGGTCGTCACCGACGCCTTGTTCCAGAAGATCGGCGGCCAGGGCAATGTGATCATGACCCAGGGCGCGCTCGGCCACACCGGCGCGCAGGGCCGCGCCAAGGGCTTCAAAGAGACGCTGGCGAAATACCCCAACGTCAAGCTGCTGGCCGAGGACCCGGCCGACTGGGATGTCAACAAGGTCGCCAAGCTGTGGGAGGATTACCTTGTCAAGTATCCGGCCGGGCAGATCCAGGGCGCCATGTTCCACAACGACGACATGGCATTGGCCGCCGCCAAGGTGATCAAGAACGCCGGCCGCGACAAAGAGATCGCCCTGGCCGGCGTAGACGCCATGCCGCCCGCTGTCCAGGCAGTGCTCGACGGCTCGCTGGCGGCGACGGTGCGCAACCCATCCTGCCGCATCCACTGGGGCGCGGTGGTGATCGGCGCGCTGGCCGCCACCGGCGTCAAGGACATCCCGAAGTATATCCTCACCGACGGCCCGGTGGTCACGCAGAAGATCGCCCCCGGCCTGCTGTTCATGCAGCAGCAGTTCTTGGCATAGGCGCCTGCGCTTATACGGCTCCTGATTTTGCGTGGGGCATACCTTGATCTGCTCCGGGCGTATTCTGTAGCGCTTTTAGCCTACGGCAGTGCGGTACTTTTCTCTTCTTTATCTCGATTTTTCGCCCGCGGGGCGAAAAATCGAGATAAATAAATGATGATGTACCTTGCTGCCGCAGGCCAAAGCCGTTTCGCCAGGAAAGAGCAAGCTCGGCAAAGAAGATAGAAGTCGAGTTGTCTATTCGCGCAGAACTTGGTATGATAAGCAGCGTTCCCTGATATTCGAAGAACACCTATGACCGAGCAAGCGCCAGCCCCGATCCTCGAGTTGCGCGCCGTCTCGAAGCGCTACGGCGGCGCGGTAGCGCTGGACGCCGTGGATTTCGACCTGCGCCCCGGCGAGGTCCATGGACTGATCGGCGAGAACGGCGCCGGCAAGAGCACGATGATGAAGCTGCTCTCCGGTGTCTACAACGACTACAGCGGAGAGCTGCTGCTCGACGGCCAGCCGGCGCGCTTCACCTCCCCCGCCGACGCCCAGGCTCGCGGCATCGGCATGGTCTACCAGGAGCTGAGCACCTTTCCGCACCTGACCGTGGCCGAGAATCTGTTCGGCCGCAAGCCGCCCGGCCGCGGCGGGCTGATCGACTGGGGGCGCATGGTCCGCGAGGCGCGCGGGCACCTGCGCGCGCTGGAGATGGACATCGACGTAACCGCGCGCATGGGCGAGCTCTCGGTCGGCACCCAGCAGATCGTCGAGATCGCGCGCGTGATCTTCAGCGGCGCGCGCATCATCATGCTCGACGAGCCGACCTCGGCGCTGTCGCCGCCCGAGACGCGCCGGCTGTTCGAGTTCATCGCCACGCTCAAGAGCCAGGGCAAGACGCTCATTTATGTCTCGCACTTTCTCGAGGATGTGCTGGAGGTCTCGGATCGCATCACCGTGCTCAAGAACAGCCGCAAGGTCACCACGCTCGACGCGCGCGGCGCGACCAAGCACCAGCTAGTGGAGCTGATGATCGGCGCCGACGCGAAGATTCTCCAGCAGATGTACGACGAGGAGGCGGGTGTGGCCGTGGCCCGCGCGCGTCGCGAGGTCGGCCCAGTCGCGCTGGCGGTGGAGCGGCTGAGCAAGCCGGGGGCGTTCAGCAGCATCTCGTTCGCGCTGCACAAGGGCGAGATCCTGGGGCTGTTCGGCTTCATGGGCGCCGGGCAGATCCAGCTCGCGCGCTGCCTGTTCGGCGCCGAGCCCCCCGCCGCCGGCACGATCACGCTGGACGGCCGGCCGCTACGGCTGAAGAACACCACCAACGCGCGCGACGCCGAGATCGCCTATGTGCCAGAGAACCGACGCGACACCCTGATGCTCGGCAAAGAGATCTACAAGAACGTCACGCTGGCGCACTTGGGCACGCTGGTGCGCGGGCTGCTGAACCAGCGCGTCGAGGTCTCGCTCGCCCGCGCGCAGATCGAGACCGTCGGCGTGCGGCCGCCGCGGCCCGAGCTGCCGGTCGGCGCGCTGAGCGGCGGCAACCAGCAGAAAGTCGTGCTCGCCAAGTGGCTGGCCCGCCAGCCCAAGGTGCTGATCCTCAACGAGCCGACGCGCGGCATGGATGTCGGCGCCAAGGACGAGGTGATGACGATCGTGCAGGCGCTACGCGACAAGGGCGTCGCCATCCTGCTCATCACCACCGAGCCGGAGACGATCCTAAGCGTCGCCAACCGCGCCTTGGTGATGAGTAAAGGCGGCATCACCGCCGAGCTGAGCGGCGAAGAGCTGACCAAAGAGAACTTGATGAAACACGCCTGAGTTGTCAGTTGTCATTTGTCCGTTGTCCGTCGTCGATTCTTGCAACTGACAACAGACGATGGACAAACGACAATCTGTTGAGGTGATGATGAGCGAGACAGCCTCGGTCGATCGGCCCGCCGTTGCGGGCAACGCCGTGATCGCCTGGGCCCGGCGGCGGGCGCGCAACCTGGCGCCCTTTATGACGCTGGTGATTCTGATCCTGTTCTTTAGCGTCACGACCGACAGCTTCCTGAACGTTATCAATCTCCGCAACATTCTGGCCCAGGTCTCGACGCTGGCGATCGTGTCGACCGGGATCACCTTCGTGCTGCTGTGCGGCGAGATCGATCTGAGCATCGCGGCGGTGGCGACGATGACCGGGGTGGTCGCGGCGGTGCTGTTCGGCCAGGTTGGGCTGCCGGGCGGTGTGGCCTTCCTAATCGGCGCGCTGGCCGCGACCGGGCTGGGGCTGCTCAACGGCTGGAGCGCCACGCGCATCGGCCTGCCCTCGTTTATGGCCACGCTGGCGACCCAGCAGATCGCCTCGGGGCTGGGACAGTACATCACGAAGGGCGAGATCGTCTACACGCTGGCGCCGCTGCTCAGCTACCTCGGCGGCGAGTATATCGGCTCCGTGGACCCCTGGCGCCTGCCGGTCGTGATCCTCTGCGGCGCGACGGCGCTGATCGTCGGCCATGTGGTGCTGACCTACACCAAGTTCGGCCGCTACGTCTACATGACCGGCAGCAATCGCGAAGCCGCCCGCCTCAGCGGGATCAACACGAAGAACATCGTCGGCGCCTGCCTCGCGATATCGGCGTTCTCGGCCGGGATCGCGGGCATGCTCAACACTGGGCGGCTGGGCAGCGCACAAGGCTATGGGCTGGACGATATGCTGCTCGACAGTATCTCGGCGGTGGTGCTGGGCGGCACGTCGCTGTTTGGCGGGGAGGGAGGCGTCAAGAATACCATCATCGGCTTGCTGATCTTCGGCGTGCTCAGCAACGGGCTCAACCAGCTCCAGCTCGACATCTTCGTGCGCCTGTGGGTGCGCGGCGTCATCCTGCTGATCGCGCTGATCATCAACATCTACGCCCTGAAGCTGCGCGATACGAGCACGGCCGAGTAGCGCCAGAGTGTCAAAGTGTCAAAGCGTCGAAGTGTCAAGCGCTTTCGGATATCCGACATCTGGCGCCTGACACCTGACACTTGATCTGGAGTCTGAAGCCCATGAACGACGGTTACTACGCGCTCGACGAACGCAGCGCGATCGCGTATGTGCGGACGTGCGCCGCCACGCGCGAGCTGCTGCCGCCCGGCGAGCCGCTCGTATGTGAGGAGATCGGCGACGGCAACCTGAACCTGATCTTCCGGGTGCGCAGCGGCCAGGATCGCGCCCGCTCGGTGATCGTCAAGCAGGCGCTGCCCTATGTCCGGCTAGTCGGCGAGTCATGGCCGCTCTCGCCCGAGCGCGCCAGGATCGAGAGCGACGCGCTGGCGGTCGAGGCCCGGCTGTGCCCCGACCTGGTGCCGCGCGTCTACCACTACGATCCCGTGCTCTACCTGACGGCGATGGAGGATCTGCGCGACGCGATTATCATGCGCAAGGGGCTGATCGCCGGCCGGCGCTACCCCGCCTTCGCCGGCCAGATCGCCGATTTCCTGGCGCAGACGCTGTTCAAGACCTCCGATCTCTACCTCGATAGCGCTGCCAAGAAGCGGGAGGTCGCGCGCTTCATCAACCCCGAGCTGTGCAAGCTGACTGAGGATGTGATCTTCACCGAGCCGTACCAGGCGGATGCGCCGAACAACCGGCACAACCCGCTGCTGGACCAGCGGCAGATCGCCGCGCTGCGCGCCAACCGCGACGTGCTGCGCGAGGTGTGTTGGATGAAGTGGGCCTTTATGACGCGGGCTGAGGCGCTGGTCCACGGCGACCTGCACACCGGCAGCATCATGGTCACCGACGACCGCGCCTGGGTGATCGACCCGGAGTTCGCCTACTACGGCCCCATGGGCTTCGACGTAGGCGCGGTGCTGGGCAACCTGGTGCTGAGCTACGTCTCGCACCTGGCCCACTCGCCCGACGCGGCGCGGCGTGTGGACTACCAGGGCTACCTGCTCCAGACGATCCAGGAGGTCTGGGATCGCTTCGCGGAGCGCTTCGACGCGCTGTGGCACGAGCACGACCCGGCCGCGGGCGGCGCGTTTCGCAGCTCGTTCCTGCTGGCGCTCCTGCGTGACTCGATCGGGTTCGCGGCGTGCAAGATGATCCGGCGCATCCTAGGCGTGGCCCATGTGATCGACCTGGAGCAGATCGCCGACCCGGCGCTGCGGGCTCGCGCCGAGGGGTGGGCGCTGGCGATCGCCGAGCGCATGCTGCTGGACCGTTCCTCAGTCGCCGACGCGAGCGGGCTGGTGGCGCTCATTCGCGCGTGCCCGGCGCCCAAGTAGGCCACTCGTCCCTCGTCCCTCGAAACTTTATTAGCGATAGTGGGTCGCGAAGGTGATCCCGCTCTGCAAGTCGCTGCGCGTGACGACGCCGTGCAGCTCGGTGCCCATACCCACCAGCGTCTGCGCGACCTCGGGGCGGATGCCCGTGAGCACGATCTGCGCCCCGAGCAGCTGGGCGGCCTGGGCCGCGCGGATGAGCGCGCTGGCCACATGGGTATCCACAACCGGCACGCCCGTGATATCCAGGATCGCGACTCGGGCGCGGCGCTCGGCGATGCCTTGCAGCAGCGTGTCGAGCACCTGCTGGGCGCGCCGCGAGTCGATCGAGCCGATCAGCGGCATCACGACCACGTCGTTGGTGATCGGGATCAGCGGCGTGGAGAGCTCGGCCAGCATGCCGGCCTGCATCTGGATGAACTCTTCCTGGTAGCGCGCCCGCTCCTCCTCGGCCCGCTTGCGCTCGGTAATATCCTCCAGGGCCACCAGGACGCCGAGGACCGCGCCGTCGCCCCGGCGCAGCGGTATCTTGCTGGTCAGGAGCCACCCGTGTGAGCCGTCGGGGTGGAGCTGCTGCTCCTCGAAGTTGATCTTGGCGACGCCGCTCTCCATTACCTGGCGGTCGTCGGCCTGGTAGCTGGCGGCATACTCGGCCGACGTGACATCGTAATCGGTTTTGCCCACGATCGCGCGCGGATGTTCCAGGCCGACGTTCCGCGCAAATGCATGGTTGCAGCCAAGGAAGACCGAGCTCGTATCTTTCCAACAGATCGATTGGGGCAGGTGATCGATCACGAGTTGTAGGAGCTGCTGCGCCTCCTGCGGCGCGGCCGGCGGATCAGGGGTTGGGCCGGCGGCTTCGAGCTCCGCGACGCGGCTGCGGAGCGCCTGGAGCTCGCCAATCAGCTCCGCCTTTGTCTTCGAGGCATCCGCGTTGATGTCCATCCTACACCTCAGTTCGGATAAGACTTCTCGGTCCTTAACACTCTACATTGTCGCATAATGTCGGGGTTGATCAAACTGTGAGCGATCTCGATACAGATCGAGAACCATCAGCCGGCCGCGCCCGATCGGCTCACCTGAACCATGGCAAACGTGCTACACTTAGGCCCTCCACCGCTGCGAATCGTTTCGAGAGTGCAGCGTGGAAGGGAGCCAGAGGATGCACGACGAGATACCATTCGGCCGCTGGGTCAAGCAGCTACGCGCCGCGCTCGACCTGACGCAGGACCTGCTGGCCGAGCGTGTCGGCTGTTCAGTCGAGACGATCCGAAAGGTCGAGAGCGGCGAGCGCCGGCCGTCGCGCCAGGTCGCCGAGCGGATGGCGCAGGCGCTGGAGCTGCCGCCGGAGGAGCGCGCGGCCTTTATGCGAGCGGCGCGCCTCCAACATGACCGCGGCATGGAGACGCGGCCTTCCAAAGCAGCGGAGGGGCGGCCGGTAGGCGAGGCCGGGCAGCCCGCGCCGCAGGCCGCCGAGCCGCCCGGCGCCGCGCGACTGGCGCCCCTGCCGATCGCGCTGACGCCGTTCGTCGGCCGTGAGGCCGAGCTGGCCGAGCTGGCACGGCTGCTGACCGACCCGGCCAGCCGGCTGATCACACTGATTGGCCCAGGCGGCATCGGCAAGACGCGCCTGGCGCTCCAGGCCGCCGAGCGCCAGGCTAGTTTCGCCCACGGCGTCGCTTTCGTCGCGCTGGCCCCGGTCGGCTCGATCGAGCTGATCGCACCCGCGATCGCGCAGGCGCTGGGCTTGGCTTTCTCCGGCGCGGCCGACCCGAAAGCACAGCTCCTACGCTATCTGCGCGACAAGGAGCTGCTGTTGCTGCTCGATAATTTCGAGCACCTGCTCGACGGGGTCGATCTGCTCACCGACATCCTCTCGCAGGCGCCGGGTGTCAAGCTGCTAGTGACCTCGCGCGAGCGGCTGCTCATGCAGCGGGAGTGGATCGTCGAGCTCCAGGGGTTGACGGTGCCCGACAGCGACCAAAGCGCCGGGACGGATGGCGCCAGCGCGGTCGCGCTGTTCGTCGATCGCGCGCGGCGGGTGAAGAGCGGCTTCACGCTATCGGCCGCGGAGAGCGCCAGTGTCGTGCGAATCTGCCGTCTGGTTGAGGGGCTGCCACTGGGGATCGAGCTTGCGGCGGCGTGGGCGCGGACGCTCTCGTGCGCGGAGATCGCCCAGGAGATCGCGCGCAACCTCGACTTTCTGGCGGCCGCCGCGCGCGATCTGCCCGAGCGGCATCGCAGCCTGCGTGCCGTCTTCACACAATCGTGGAATCTGCTCTCCGATCAGGATCGTCAGGTGCTGCGCCGACTTTCAGTCTTCCGTGGCAACTTTAGCCGCGAGGCCGCCGCCAGCGTAGTGCTGAGTGCTGAGCCTTCGCAGCCCGCACTCAGCACTCAGCACTCAGCACTTTTACCCATATTGGTGGGGCTGATCGACAAGTCGCTGCTGCGGCGCGAGGCTGCAAGCGGAGGCATGGAGGGGCGCTACGATATGCACGAGCTGATTCGCCAATACGCGGGCGAGCAGCTGCGTCTCGCGGGCGAGGACGATCAGGCGCACGAGCAGCACGCCCGCTACTATCTCGCGCTGGCCGAGGAGGCCGAGCCGCATTTCCGCGGCGCTGGCCAGGAGCTCTGGCGGCACCGGCTGGAGCTGGAGCACGACAATCTGCGCGCGGCGCTGGCCTGGAGCCTGGCGGCCCCCGGCGGCGCCGAGATCGCGCTGCGGCTGGCGGGGGCGCTGTGGCGCTTCTGGGAGCTGCACAGCCATTTCAGCGAGGGGCGCCAATGGATCGAGCGCGCGCTGGAGCGCCGGGAGGAAGTGCCAGCGCCGGTGCGCGCCAAGGCGCTTTGCGGCATTGGCGTGATGACCGAGGCGCAGGAGGGGCTGGAGGCCCGCTCGATCGCGCTGCTTGAAGAGTCGCTGGCCTTGCGCCGTGAGATCGGCGACGGCCAGGGCGTGGCCGAGTCGCTGCTCTACCTGGGCCGCCGGATGCGCAACCAAGGCGACTATGGGCGCGCGATCGCGCTCGAGACGGAAAGCCTGGCCTTGTTTCGATCGCAGCGGACGACCTGGGGCATGGCCTGGGCGCTGCTCAGCCTGGGGGACGCGATGCTCGACCAGGGCGATCTGGATCAGGCGATCGGCCGCTTCGAGGAGGCCATCGATCTGGCGCGAGCCCAAGGGGACAACCACACCGGGGCCTGGGCGTGCTGCAACCTGGGCCGGGTGGCCCACCGGCGCGGCGACGACGCCCGGGCGATCGACTGGTACAATGAGAGCCTGGCGCTGTTCCAGGAGATCGGCAGCTTATGGGGCCGGGCCGAGACGCTGTGCGAGCTGGGGCGGGCGGCCCGCAGCCAGGGCGACGACGCTCTGGCCGCCGCGTGCTACCACGAGAGCCTGGCGCTGCTCCGCGAGCTCGAGGGCACGCGGCTGATCTCGCTCTGCCTCGAAGGGATTGCCGGGCTGGCCGGGGCGCGCGGCCAGCCGGCGCAGGCGGCCCGGCTGTTCGGCGCGGCTGCCGCGCTGCGCGAGGCGTTCGGGCCGCCCGTGCCGCCGGTGTATCGCGCCAGCTACGAGCGCGATCTCGACGTCGCGCGCACGCAGACCGACGCCGTGTCGTGGGCTGCGGCCTGGGCTGCGGGGCGCACGCTGCCTCTGGAGCAAGCGATCGACGAGGCGCTGCGCGGCGTCGAGCGCTATAGTTCTTCGGACAAATAGCTCATGAGTAAGGGGTTTGGAAAGCGTCTGCGACCCTTCCCAAACCCCTCCGCTTCAAGCTCTTTGAATACTCAGCTATGGGCAGCTCGACCAGGCGAGCGACTCCACGTCGTCGAACGGTTCGGTGCTGATGAACTGGTCCTCAACCACCTGCAGCGTGCTAACGTCGTAGGCCACCAGGCCCTTCGTCTGATGGATGCCGACCATCAACAGCCCATCCGGGCGCATCTCTAGACCTTCGCCGTTGCCGGGCAGATTGTCGGCCAGCTCGTGTAGCTGGTTGGCCGCCGGGTCGTAGACGTAGATCTTCGTGCCGGATGTGCCGTACAGCAACGTGCCGTCGTTGTTCCAGGCCAGCCCCTCGATATCCAGATGCGATGTGAAGACCATCGTCGTCGCGAGGGTGGTCGGGTCGATCGTGATCAGCCCTCTTCGCTCGGCCCAGCCCCACAGCGTCCCATCCGGCCGGAACGACAGGCCCTCGACCGATTTGTAGCCAGTCGGCCCGAGGACCGTGAGAGCGCCGGTCAGCTTGTCGATCGTGAAGAGATAGCCGCGCTGGCCGAACTCGTTGTTGTCGCTGGCCGTGGCGTAGAGCACGCTGGTGAGAGGATCTAGATCGAGCGCCTCGATGTCATAGCCATAGTGCGTCGGCCCGAGCGCGCTAGTCGCGTGGGTGACAGGATCCATCGTGAAGAACTGCGAGTCGTTGAGGCTGCGATCGTCTACGCCATAGACGATACTCTGGCACGCGGTCGGGCAGTTGACGACAATGGTTGCGTTGGCGTAAATCGCGGCCTGGTTGCTGGCCTGCGCCGTGGCAGTGTTGGCGTAGGTCCCGCAGCTCGCCGCGGTGGTGGGGCTGACGATATGGACCGTGCGGCTCGCGCCGTACGCCAGATCGCCGAACGCGCAATGGAGAGTTGTGACTGCCACCGAGCAGCCGGGCGCGGGCGTGGCGAACGACCAGCTCATACCTGGGCCGGTCGGCACCGTGTCGTCGAGCGTCACATTGGTGGCGCTGCCCATCCCAATATTGCTGACGGTGAGGATATATCCAACTGGGTCGCCGGCGTTCACCGCAGCGGCGTCGACCGACTGAGTGATGATGAGCGCCGGGCATTGAATCGTGATCGGCGCGCTCACTATCACTGGGCCGATGCCCGTCGCCGTGGCCGTGGCGGTGTTGCTGATCGTCCCGCAGAGCCCGACAGTCGGCGAGGTGATATGGACATGCGCGCTGGTGGCCGGCGGCAGGGCGCCAAACAAACAGGTCATTGTGGTGGCGACGATGCCGCAGCCGGAGCTGGAGCCGGGCACGTCGATCGACCAGCTTAGCCCGCTGTTCGGCGGCAGCGCATCCACCACCGTCACGTTGGAAGCCGTCGTGGAGCCAGTATTTGTGACCGTGATAACATAGCCGAGCGTGGCGCCGAGCGTGACAGGGTTTGCGTCGGCCACTTTAGTGATCGTAAGCTCAGGGCCTGCTGCGGGGAGGCAGGGCTTCGTGCCGAGGCCCGGCGCAGAATTGGGCGGGGCCCTAGGCGGAAGACAGGCCGTGCTGCTGGTGGCCAAGACCACGGGCCGCATGGCGGGCGCCGCGCGCACGACGCCGACCGGCAGCGCGAGCAGCTGGCTGGCGAGCAACAGCGTGGCTATCAAGTGAAATAGGCGAGCGATGGACATGCGCCGCGCGCTTGATCTATAATACTTTCTCATGTCGCCTGCTTTCTTCCGGCTCTAGGTGGAAGCGATCGCGGCGCGCCAGGCGTTCACGGTTGATCATATTGAGTGTTGCCGACAACAAACCCCCGACTGTTACGAGTCGGTCTGAGCTGGCACAGGCTTGGTCCATCGATTATCGAGAAAACGGTTACTAGCATGCGTAGCGTAGATCCGGATTATAGCATTGGGTTTGCACTATTTCAAGTAGTATGAGGAAATTGTAAAATAGTGGTGGCGCCGCTGTAACGATCGGCTCAGGAGCGAAGCATGGCTAAGATTATCTCCTTTCCAGCACAGTGGGATCCGAAGCTTGGAATTCACGTGACTTGAAGTCGCGGC